>Ga0315268_10000881_pt1 | contig 35058 bp, 37 predicted proteins | sample C1_top_MG_FD_204535 | JGI IMG/M metagenome (GOLD analysis project Ga0315268, IMG submission 204535) | Sediment microbial communities from Yellowstone Lake, YNP, Wyoming, USA - C1_top | ecosystem: Environmental > Aquatic > Freshwater > Lake > Sediment | place: USA: Wyoming | collected 2017-08-01
AATAAATTCAGCAGCACGCTCTGGTGTTTTTTGGGGATGAAGCCGCTGGCTTCCAGCACCAAGGTGCGCAGCTCCGGCATGCTGATTTTGTGTTCCTGCGCTTCGTTCGGCCGCAGGCGCAACAGCCACAACAGTGCCTGCACGAATAGGTTCACAAACCAAATCAGCGGGTAGCACAGCCGAATCAGCGGTTTCAGTATATAGCTTGCCGGAAACGCCACTTTCTCCGAATAGGCGGCGCCGATGATTTTCGGGCTGATCTCGCTGAACACCAGAATCAAAAATGTCACCGCCAGCGTGGCGATCGTCACCGCGAATTCATTATTACCCAAGAAGCGCACCGCGATGACAGTAACCAGGGCCGCCGCCAGCGCATTGATTAAATTATTGCCGAGCAAAATCACACCAAGCAGCTTGTCGGTCTGGGCAAGCAAACTGGCGGCAAGCTGGGCGCCGCGATGCCCATGTTGCGCCAGATGACGCAAACGGTAACGGTTGAGCGACATCATGCTGGTCTCGGAAATCGAGAAAAATGCGGAAAGAATTAACAAGACGCCGAGCGCGGTGAGCAGGGCGCTTAAAGGGATGTCATCCAAGTAGGGTGCCTACCGGTTATGCGGGAAGAAAATTGTCGAGAGGCGGTGCGGACTTGTCAAGGCGCTAGTGTAGTGTTTCACTCTAAACGGTACCTTCATAGCCCCCCAAAAGCGCCAGGACAAGGCGCGGCGCGCCGGGCAATAGCCATTATTCTATTGCCAAGCGGCGCAACGCGGTCATGGCGCTTTTGGGGGACTCGCTGAAAGTACCGTTTAGAGTGAAACACTACACTAGCGGCCGAGCAAGAGCTGCAATACGATTTTGCTGCCGATATAGGCCAGCACCAGCATCGCAAAGCCGGTGAGCGACCAAGCGATCGCGGTGCGGCCGCGCCAGCCGTAGCTTTTGCGTCCGATCAGCAAACCGGCATAAATCAGCCATGAAAGCAGGGCGAATACCGTCTTATGTTGTGTGAAATGGGCGAAGGAAAATGGTTTGCCAAAAACGCGTTCGGAAAACAACATGCCGCTGGCCAGGGTTAGTGTGAGCAACACAAAGCCGATGCCGATGATGCGAAACAGCAATTGCTCCAATGTCAGCAAGGGCGGCAGATTGGATGGCGTGCGATTCATGGCATGCCCATGCAGGCGTTTTTCCAGCAGCGCCATCATGCCGGCATGCAGCGCCGCGATGGTGAACAAGGCATAGGCGAGAAACGCGACCGCGAGATGGGCAAACAGCAGGGGGGATGTGGCGAGCCGTACCGGGCGATCCGGTACCAGCAGCGGTAACAGCACCGCCACTGCCGCTACCGGCAAGATCACCGCATACAGGGCGTCCATTGGCTGCCGCACGCTGCTTAAGGCGTACACTACAAGCGCCAGCCAAATGATGCCCGACAAGGCATTACCGATACCGATGCTGAGTGCTTGCCCGTCCCAACTGTCCACAACCAATAACCAAGCATGCAAAGCCAGCGGAATCAGGATCGCCAGGCGCGCCGCGCCGCGCCAGTTGAGAGCAGGCGTGCTGCTGGGTTGCGAGGCCCAGTTCGCGCGCCAGAACACGTAGCCTAAAGCGGCATACAGCAGGGCGGCGAAGGAATAGGGCAGGAGGCCGGGCATGGATAGAGTAAAATAATCCGTTATTGTGCCCCCATTATAACGCAGCAAAGAAATCCTTATGTTCGACAATCTGAGCGGCCGCCTGGCCGGGGTCATTAAGCAACTGCGCGGCCAAGCGCGGCTGACCGAAGAGAATGTTCAAGACGCGCTGCGCGACGTGCGCATGGCATTGCTCGAAGCCGACGTGGCGCTGCCGGTGGTGCGTGATTTTATCGCGCATGTGAAAGCGCGCGCGCTGGGGCGCGATGTGATCGGCAGCCTCACGCCGGGTCAGGCGCTGATTCAAGTGGTGCACGAAGAGCTGGCCGCGCTCATGGGCGCAGGCCAAGCACCGCTGAATCTCGCCACCACGCCGCCTGCCGTCATCCTCATGGCCGGACTGCAAGGCGCGGGGAAAACCACCACCTGCGGCAAGCTGGCGCGGCTACTCAAAGAGCAGAAAAAGAAAATACTGCTGGTCAGTTGCGACGTGTATCGCCCGGCCGCCATCGAGCAATTGCGGCAGCTCGGCAAGCAGCTTGAAGTGGATTTTTTCGACGCGCCCGTCACCGCTAAACCGCTGGATATCGCCCGCGCCGCGCTCACGCACGCCAAGACGCGCTACTACGACGTATTGATCGTGGATACCGCCGGCCGCTTGGCGATCGACGCGGCGATGATGGACGAAATTCGTGCGCTGCACGCGGCCTTGGAGCCGATCGAAACCCTGTTCGTGGTGGATGCGATGCAGGGCCAAGATGCTGTCAACACCGCGCAGGCATTCAATGAGGCATTGCCGTTGACCGGCGTGGTGCTCACCAAACTGGATGGCGATGCGCGCGGCGGCGCGGCGCTCTCGGTGCGCCACGTCACCGGCAAACCGATCAAATTCGCCGGCGTGTCGGAGAAACTCACCGGGCTTGAACCCTTTTTCCCCGAGCGCATGGCATCGCGCATTCTCGGCATGGGGGATGTGCTGTCGCTGATCGAGGAAGCGCATAAGCAAGTCGATCAAGAAGAAGCGGGCAAGCTCGCCAAGAAACTCAAATCCGGTAAGGGTTTTGACTTGGAGGACTTTAAAGCGCAGTTGCAGCAAATGCAAAAAATGGGCGGGGTCTCCGCGCTCATGGATAAATTGCCGGGCAATCTCGCGCAAGCCACCCAAGGCAAGCCGGTGGATGAGAGGGCGCTGAAACGCATCGAAGGCATCATCAATTCCATGACCCCGGCCGAGCGCCGTAATCCGGCCATCCTCAAAGCCACGCGCAAGCGCCGCATCGCCGCCGGCGCCGGGGTGCAGGTGCAAGAGATCAATCGCTTGCTGAGCCAGTTCGAACAGATGCAGAAAATGATGAAAACCTTGGCCAAGGGCGGCATGGCCAAGATGATGCGGAATATGAAGGGAATGCTGCCGGGGATGTAATCTGGCCGCGCTTAATTCGGCCGTGCCGCGCTTTCGGCTAACTGCCGCACCAGTTCCGGTTCGATGTCGATGCCCAGCTCATCGCCGGGATTGATCATAATGCCGAAGCCGGCATCCATTTTTTCCAATATCCAAGTGAACTCGGTCAATAGCCCACCCTTGAACTCCGGATAGTGCGCCAGAAACGGTTTGGCCCGTTCCGGGCTGGTGAACAGCACCAGCGCATTCGCGCCGCCATCGTCTTGTACCACCAGCGGCTGCGCGCGGGTCGAACGCTGAATACCGCCGATGGCGGGGTCGTCCTTTACCGGCATGAAGATTTGCGAGCCGAGCAATTGTTTCATGAATACTTCGCTCGGTGTTTCGCCGATCTGCGCGGCGTGGAGTTGTTTTTCCAGTTCGTTTTTTAGCGTTTCCATCATCTGGTTCTGTTTTTAAGTAAGAAGGTAGAGTGTAACCGATACTGCTAGGCGTGGCTGCGGGGCAGGTTTTATGGCGGCTACGGGCATTCACGCATTTACTGGATTTGAACATCGTTTTTTACCGCGACTACACCTTTTATAGAGCGTGCCACATTGACAGCGCGCTGTCTTTCGGCCGCGGTTTTGACAAAGCCGCTCAAGCGCACGATGCCTTGGTAGGTCTCTACCTTGATCGCAAGCCCGCCCGTGCTCTTGTTATCCAATAACTTTGTTTTTATTTTCGCAGTGAGTGCGGCGTCGTTCGCGTCTTCCCGCAAATTGCCCTGCTTGTCTGTGTTCGCGCAAGCGACAATAAGTGTCGCAATCATGGCGATGAAGATGATTTGAAACCGTTTGAGGGATATGCGCATGGCCGTGCCTACCCTTCAGCCTCGCCGTCTTGGTCCGGGTTGTCTTGCAGTTTGAAGGGGTGATCTATGGGGATGTCCCGGTAAGCCTGCCGGGTCTCAATGGACTCAAAGTAAATGACCATATTGCTATCGATGATGTATGGGCGGCCCGCCAAATCCTCGATCTCCTGACCGGTAATGGGATCGACACTGCTGATCATCAGCCCCGGTTCGTGCAGCCGATGGCTTTGTCCTTGATCGCGTAGCAAAACATCGCTGGCGATGCCATTGGGCGCATCGAAGGCAAGATTGATGGTGTGGCTCGAGTTCATGCGTATCTCCTTTTTCTCGTCGTGTTTAGGTATAGCACACGAGGATAGATTGGATAGGAATTTTGGGCGTAAGCAAATCGCGGTGCAAGCGCACAAAAAGAGTCGTTATTTAGCGACACGCAAGAATGGCGCTAGCTGCCTATTTTTTAAGAGAATGGAAAATCTCCATCGAAAATGCTGTCGTCAAACAACGACAGAATGGATGCGCAACAGAGCGCGAATAGGCACAAGCGCTTGAATCAAATAGCGCGCTTTTCGTGGCATGCATCTTGCCAGGTAAGTGCTGCCTTGGTCAAAAAGTCGCGCTCTAGGACTACCCCTAAATTGCGCGCATCACTTGATGGAGAAAAAAGCCCCATGCTGAAAAAATTTCTACAGCCCGAAACCGCCATGCCTCGACCCACTATGCCGGCCGCTACCGTTTTGCCTCCGCCCATGAGCACATTGCCGGCTGCTGCCCCTGTACCCGAAGCGACCAAACCGGTGGCGAAAGAAGCGGAGGGCAATAAATTGATTGTCGGGCCGAATATCAAATTGAAAGGTGCGGAAATCACCGATTGCGAAATTTTGGTGGTAGAAGGACGCGTCGAGGCGGCGATGAATAGCCGCCAAATCCGTATTTCCGAAAGCGGTGTGTTCTCCGGCAAAGCGGAAATCGATGTCGCGGATGTGGGCGGCCAGTTCGATGGCGAGTTGACTGCGCGTACGCATCTGATCATTCGTTCCACGGGCAAAGTCACTGGCACGATTCGTTACGGCACCATCACCATCGAGCAAGGCGGGGTAATCTCCGGAGACGCAGCTCCGCTCAAGGATTCTGATGTCAAGATTGCCTCTAGTCCCAGCCTGGCGGAGCATGCCCAACCCAGCAGGGAGGTCGCCCGACCCGATAGCATGGCGCATACCCTGGCCATGGCCCGCGGCCCTATGGCACGGCGTTAATCTAAGGAGAAAAACATGAATATGCGTAAACCGTTTTCCGTTTTGATGGCTAGCATTGCTTTGATTTCCGGTGCTGCTTTTGCTGCCGGGGAAGGTCGTGGCGGCGGCGCTATGCCCGCCACGCCCGCGATGCCCGCGACCCCGGCCATGCCAGCAGCCGAGGCGCCGAAGGCTACGCCGGCTACCCGTGCTATCCCGGCCGACCCTATCAAAGCAAAAAGCAGCGCTCACCATGCCAAACATAAAGTGAAGCATCACAGTAAGCGCAAACATCCCGCCGATATGCAGTAAGCGCGCCGCTTTGCCGCCGGGCTGAAAGCAGGACGCACTTCCTGCGTTTTGGCCCGGTTCGCGCCTGCAACGTTTAATCGATATCAATCTTGATCGGCAAACAATGGCTGACGGGCTGTTGCTTGGCCATCGCATCGGGCATGCCGCTTAATATGCCGACCATCAGTTGAATAGGCTCCGCATGGGAGACCACCGCGATATGCCGCGCGGGCGTGGCGCGCAAGGCGGCAAGAAACGCACTCAGCCGTTGTTTCATTCCACTCCAGGGCTCGCAGCCGGGAATCTCGGCCGTCAAGCGATCCGGCACATTTGCGGCGTACCACAGATGTACGGGCATGCGCTCGAATGCGAAAGCGCCGGTTTCATTGATACGCACATCCACCACAATCGGCACCGCCAAACCTTGATTGATGATTTCCGCGGTTTGCAGCGCGCGCGGAAACGCCGAGCAGTAAATGATTTCGATGTCGCTCCCCGCCAGCGATTGACGACAACACGCCGCTTGCTCGCGCCCGGTAACCGTGAGATTGTTTTGCACGTGCGGGTGCGCGTTCACCCAATCGAGCAGGTTGTAATCCGCCTCGCCGTGGCGGATGAAATGAAGGGTTTTAGTCTGCATGCTGTGCGCTAAATGGGATGGTCTTGCTAAGTGAAATTATGGCAACAGTTTCACATTCTCGATGACCACATTGGTCTGTGGTACATCGGAAGGCAATGGCCCTTTCGGGCCGGTAGGCACTTGCGCGATTTTCATCACCGCTGCTTGCCCTTTCACGACTTTGCCAAACACTGCGTAACCCCAGCCGCCCGGCGTGGGTGCGGTGTAATCGAGAAAATCGTTGCCGCGCACATTGATAAAAAACTGCGCCGTGGCGGAATCCGGATCCATGGTGCGTGCCATGGCGAGCGTGTACTTTTCATTCTTCAGGCCATTGTTCGCCTCGTTCGGAATCGGTGCGAGCGTTTTTTTCTCGCGCAAATTCGTGTCGAAGCCGCCACCTTGAATCATGAAGCCGTCGATCACGCGGTGGAAGAGCGTGCCCTGGTAAAAGCCGCTCTTCACATAGCGCAAAAAGTTTTCAACTGTTTGCGGTGCGCGCTCCGGGTATAGCTCCAGCGTAAAGCTGCCCAGGTTGGTGTTCATCTCCCCCATGGGGCGGGCGGCAAATGCGCCGAACGATAGGCACAGCCCAATGCAAACAGCGAATAGCTTCAATTTCATACAACGAGTCTCCTGTGATAGAAAAAGCATGTTCAAAAGACTAGCACATGCCGCTGTTTTTGCGGCAGGCAGGGACGTGGCGGCAATTGTATCGAGTGTGAATGGTAAACCTGGGTTGAGTGTAGTAAATTCATCTTATCTTTGAGATGGAGAGTGCGTCATGATACGTATGACCGTATGGTTTCTAGGATTGTTCTTAGCCGCGAACGTCGCGTTCGCCAACCCGCCGGAGGGTTATCCCTTCGTTTCCTTCGACGAGGGATTACGGCTAGCCAAGGAACAAAATCGTCCGATCTTTCTGTATTTCGGGCGCCTCGGTTGCGGCTGGTGCGATAAAACGAACAAGGAATCTTTTTCCGACGCGGCATTGCGCAAACACTATATCCAGCACTATGTGCTGGTCTACGTGGATTCGGAAAGCGGCAAGCGGCTACGCCTCCCGAGCGGTGAGCGTATTACCGAGGCGGATCTCGGGGTGCGCTACCAAGCTTTTGCCACACCGCTGTTTCTTTTCCTGGATCCGCAGGGCAAAGAAATCGCGCGTATTCCCGGATTCAAGACGACGCAGGACTTCCAAGACTATGACCGCTTCATGACCGGCGGCTACTACAAGACCCAAACGCTCATGCAATTTCTCGCGGGGAAACCCTGATGCGCGCGCTATTGGCGTTTGGTCTCGGCCTAGTTTGCACCGCTGTTCTGGCCTCTCCGTGGAAGTTCGACGCGCCCTTATTGGTCAGCCATGATCCTGCGCAGCGCGCGTTTGTCCACTTGGAGTCGGCGGGCCGTAAAAGTATCGCGGTGTCCGGTGGCTGGGTGGCCATTACCTGGGAAGACAACCGGGATGGTTTGTCGCGTTGCTATGTCGCGGTGAAAGCGCCGGGCAAGGAAACTTTCGCGCGCGAAACGCGTGTGAGCGGTGACGCAGAAGCATTCGAACCGGCGGTCGTGGGCCTGGACCGGGGCCGCTTCGCCTTGGTCTGGGAGGAAGATGGGCACGTCCGCGCGCGCCTGTGGCGTGCGCAAGGGCTCGGCAAGCCGATCACGCTCGGTGCGCGCGACGCGGCGCAAGCGAGCCTGGGATACGCGCAGCAGGGGGGCCTGTTCGCCGTCTGGTCGGAGAAAGGAAAACAATTTTGGCGCGTGCAAGCAGCGCGGCTCATCCCCGGCCCGGGCGGTGCGCTCAAGGCAGAGCAGGCTTACGCTATCGAACCCGGAAAAATCGAGGGCGATCAGTCCTATCCCAGCGTAGCGGTGCCGGATGCCAAAAAACTCGTGGTGGCATGGGAAGACCGGAGCGCGGGCCACACGCGCATCTTATCCAGCATCTCCGAAGATGGCGGCATGCATTTCGCGCCGCCGCAGCAAGTCAACGACGTTATCTGGTTGGGGCAAATGGGCGGCTTCGGCCGCGGCACGGGCGTGATGCGCGTGGCGCTGAGCGATTACGGGGCGAGTGGCGTAGCGGCGGTATGGGCGGACAAGCGTGACTTTCTCGGTGGCTATGATGTGTATGCGGCATTCGCCGCACCGCCGGCGCTGAAATTCGGCGCCAATGAAAAAGTGCAAGACGATTTCGGCAACAATATCGCGCAGTGGCACCCCGCGATTAGCGCCAATCGCCAAGGGCAAGTTGCGGTCGCCTGGGACGATGATCGCGACGGCACGCCGGATGTCTGGCTCGCTTGGCGCACCGCCGGCGGATGGAGCGACAACTTGGCGGTGCCCGGCGCCTCCGGGCCCGGCGTGCAGTCCGATCCGTCTATCGTGCTGGATGAAGCCGGCAATTTGCATGTGGCCTGGGTGGAGAAATCCGGCCTCAACAGCCCCTCGCGGATTCGTTATGTGCTGGGACGTTGGATTGGCGAGAGTAAGTAAACCTTGAGCCGGGAACATCCGCGTACTGAGGCGGTCAATTAGGCACGCGACGCCATTGCCGATAAGCAAAAATTATTTTAGCCAGGAAGGAACGATTCGATGCTGCCCCCGTTCACGCAAGCGCTAATCATCGTCAATATTCTGGCCTACTTGCTGGAAATGTCGATAGGCGGCGCCATGCTGCAATGGTTCGCGCTATGGCCGGGAAGGGGGTTGGGCGGGCTGCCCTGGAGCGCGCCGTGGCAGTTGATCACTTATAGTTTTTTGCATGACGGCTTGACGCATCTGGCGTTCAATATGTTCGGGCTGTGGATGTTCGGCGCCGATCTGGAGCGCGTGTGGGGCGGCAAACGGCTGGCGATCGCTTACTTCGCCAGCGTATTCACCGGCGGCTTGGCGCAATTGCTCGTCGGCGCCGTGTTCGGTACGTATGGCGGTCCGGTAATAGGCGCTTCGGGTGGCGTGTTCGGACTGTTGCTGGGCTACGCCATGGTTTTCCCCAATCGCACCATCATGCCGCTGTTCCCGCCGATTCCGATGCCGGCTAAGTTGTTTGCCGTGCTTTACGGTGGTTTGGAACTGACGCTGGGGGTGACCGGATCGCAAGCCGGTGTCGCGCATTTCGCGCACCTCGGCGGCATGCTCGGCGGATTTCTCGCGCTCCAGTATTTTCGCGGCCGCGCGCCATTCGGCCGGCGCTGGTGAAGGCTGTGCGCATACGCTGATTCAGCGTTTTTTCTTGCGCTCAGCCACCGCGACGACACCTGCCGGAAGATGAGTGGAGAGCGTATGGGCAATGTTTTTCAAGGTTTCAAAATACGGCGTGCGCTTGCGCCAGACCAAGGCAATGGTGCGGCCGGCACCCGGCGCGGCCAGGGGCCGGATAGCGACGCCGTCGCGCAGAATCTTAGCGCTGGAAGCGCTGGCCAAGTGCGGCAGCAGGGTGACGCCCACACCCATGCCTACCATCATCCGCAGCGTTTCCAGACTGGTCGCGCGCACTTCTTCGCTCGCTCGGCCTTCCAGGCCGCAAACCGCTAACGCTTGATCGCGCAGGCAGTGGCCTTCTTCCAACAGCAAGAGATTTTCCCGGCTCAAGGCATCGATACTGACCTTGGCTTTTTTGGTGAGCGGATGTGCGCTCGGCAGCGCGGCCAAGAAAGGCTCGATAAACAGCGGCACCACGTTTAAGCCTTCCTCCTCGATGGGCAGCGCCAACAGGCCGGCGGCCAGCTTGCCGTCGTGCAATTGCGCGAGCATCAGCGCGGTGGTCACCTCGCGCAGCAATAACTTTAACTTAGGATAGGCCGCATGCACCGTGGGCAATACATGCGGCAGGTAATACGGTCCCAAGGTCGGGATGACGCCCACGTGCAGGGTAAGCGCCATCGGGTCTTGGCCATACTTGGCCAGTTCCCGGATGCGATCGGCCTCGTGCAGGATAAGGCGCGCGCTTTCCACGATCTCGCGGCCGATGGGCGTGGGGTGAATGCGTTTAAGACTGCGGTCGAATACCGTGATCCCCAAATACTCCTCCAGTTTTTTGAGCTGGGTGGATAATGTCGATTGGCTCACGTGACAGCGTTCGGCGGCTTGGCCGAAGTGGCCGGTGTCCGCGAGTGCGACTAAGTAGCGCAGTTCCTGCAGGGTCATTGTGATCGATCTATTTTATCAATCGTAACATTCTAAACAATTCATTGTATCAATCAAGTGCTTTGCTTTGTAATGGCGGCACGCCCGATGCAATGCCAGGGTGATTTTATCAATCAGCCATATTAAGGAGAAACACCATGTCTCGATGCCCAGTCATGACCACCGCCGCCGGCGTGCCAGTCGCCGACAACCAGAATTCCCTCACCGCCGGCGCGCGCGGCCCGGTGCTGATGCAAGATCACCAATTGATGGAGAAAATGGCGCACTTCAACCGCGAACGCGTGCCCGAGCGCGTGGTGCACGCCAAAGGCGCGGGTGCTTACGGCACCTTTACCGTTACCGGCGATATCTCGAAATATACCCGCGCCAAGCTGTTTGCCAAAGTGGGCAATCAGTGCGAAATGCTTGCGCGCTTTTCCACCGTGGCCGGCGAGTTGGGCTCGGCCGATACCGCGCGCGACCCGCGCGGCTTCGCCTTGAAGTTCTACACTGAGGAAGGCAATTGGGATTTGGTGGGCAACAACACGCCGGTGTTTTTCATTCGCGATCCGCTCAAGTTCTCGGACTTCATCCACAGCCAGAAGCGCCATCCCGCTACCGGCATGCGCGATAACACCATGCAGTGGGACTTTTGGAGTTTGTCACCTGAATCTTTGCATCAGGTGACTTGGCTGTTCGGCGATCGCGGCATCCCCGCGAGCTACCGCCACATGGATGGCTTTAGCAGCCACACCTACAGCTTGTGGAATAACCAAGGCGAGCGTTACTGGGTGAAGTGGCACTTTAAAACCGAGCAGGGTATCAAGTGCCTGACGCAAGAAGAAGCCACGCGCATCGCCGGCGAAGACTTGGATTACCACCGCCGCGATTTGCATCGATCCATCGAAAACGGCGACGCCCCAAAATGGCGGGTCTCGGTGCAGATCATGCCGGAGCAAGCAGCGCAGACCTACCACCTCAATCCCTTCGATCTCACCAAGATCTGGCCGCACAAAGACCATCCCTTGATCGAGGTTGGCGTGATGGAGCTCAATCGCAATCCGCAGAATTATTTTGCGGAGATCGAGCAAGCGGCGTTCGAGCCGGGCAACTTGCCGCCGGGCCTGGGTGTTTCGCCGGACAAAATGTTGCAGGCGCGGCTGTTGTCTTACCCGGATGCACACCGCTACCGCATCGGCATCAACTACGCCTCCTTGCCGGTAAACAAGCCACGCTGCCCGGTGCACACTTACCATCGCGATGGCCACATGAATTTCGATGGCAACGGCGGCGGCAGTCCGGTGTATCAGCCCAACAGTTTCGGCGGGCCGGTCGATGATGCGAGCGTTAAAGAGCCACCACTCAACATTTCCGGCGCGGCGGATCGCTATGACCACTGGGCAGGTAACGAGGATTACTACACCCAGCCTGGCGATCTCTACCGCTTGATGCGCACGGACGAGAAAGCACGCTTGATCGCCAATCTCGTCGGCGCCATGAAACCGGTGCCGGAGGAAATTCAGCTGCGTCAGATCCGCCACTTCATCAAAGCGGATCCGGCCTTAGGCGCGGGCATCGCCCAGGGTCTCGGCGTCAGCATGGCGAAAGTAAACGGCGCGCAGTAAGCGGCCATGGCCGGGGCCGCCTAGGCGGGTCCCGGCGCTCTTCAGCGGAAGAAAGGAAGGACGGCGATGGATACCATTTTGCAGCGCTTTTCCCGCACCAATGAGCCGGGCCCGATGGCGCACAAGCGCTTACGGCAGCTAACAGCCGCGGGGTTTATATTCTTTCTTGCCAAAGGTTTGCTATGGCTAGCCGCGGCTGTTTGGCTGGCAATCTGACGCGCGGCGATAGCGATGTGAAAGTTTTACTTTGAGTTGCCTATAATGCGTATTTAATATTGTGTGGAACACAGCTCACCCAGGAGATAAATCATGGCCAACAAAAAACAGACTGTCACCAAGATTGATATCGGGATTTCCGACAAAGAACGTAAGGCGATCGTGGCGGGTCTCTCCCGCGTGCTCGCGGATGCCTACACTTTATATCTGAAGACGCATAACTTTCATTGGAATGTGACGGGTCCGATGTTTCAAACGCTCCATTTGCTATTTATGGATCTATACAACGAGCAATGGATGGCGGTGGATTTGATTGCCGAGCGTATCCGCGCTTTAGGATTTCCCGCGCCCGGCACTTATGGCGAATTCGCCGCACTCACTTCCATCAAGGAAAGCCGGGGCATCCCGAAAGCAAAAGACATGATTCGCGAGTTGGTGCAAGGGCAAGAAGCGGTGGCGCGTACCGCGCGCGCCGTATTCCCCGTTGCAGAAAAAGCCAACGACCAGCCGACTTGCGATCTGCTCACTCAGCGTATGCAGATCCACGAGAAGAATGCGTGGATGCTGCGGAGCTTGCTCGAGAAATAGCAGGCACGGCGGGCACCGCGACACGATTGCGTCCGGCGTGTTTCGCTGCGTAGAGTGCCTGATCGGCAGTCTTCAGCATAGCTTGCCAGGTATCGCCATGCAGTGGAAACGCTGCTACGCCGATGGACACGGTGACCGTCCCCAAGGAACGGCCGTCGTGCTGCGGGCTCCAGCGTTCGATCGCCGCGCGCAAGACTTCCGCGCGCTGGCGCGTGCCGGCGAGATCGGCACCCGGCAAAATTACCACGAACTCCTCGCCGCCATAGCGGCACGGCATATCCCCTTCGCGCACCGTGCGCCGCAGCACGCCGCCGATGCCGCGCAGCAACATATCTCCGGCATCATGGCCGAAGGTATCGTTGAAACGCTTGAAGTGATCCACGTCCAGCATCATGACCCCGATGGGCGAGCCGCGGCGCAGGGCGCGCTGCTGCTCGATGGCCAACGCTTCTTCCAAGAAGCCGCGGTTGAATAGTCCGGTGAGCGCGTCGCGTATCGCCCGCAGTTGCAGCCGCTCTTGCCGCCGTACCGCGGCCAGCGCGATGGCCGTGCGTTCCGCGATGGCAGTCGCTACCCAGGGAATGGGGGCGCCATCCTGGTCGGGCAATCCGGCGAGGTGCAGCACGCCAAGCAGCTCGCGCGTCATTAAAGGCAGGCAGACATAATTTCCCGCCGTGGTGACATGCGCGCAGGCCGCTGCGCTCGTGCCGTGGCTATGATAGGGCCGGCCCATGCGCAGCGCCCAGCAGTCCTGCGGATGTAGCGTTGCGGTAGCGTAGTTGCTGCCCCAAGTCAGGGCCGATGCGGTTTTATCCGGTGTGCGCAAGAGCAGTGCGCCGCTGCTGCCGGGGAAAAGCGCTGCCGTGCAGCGCGCGACCGCACTGGCCAACTCGGCGGTGCTCACGCAGCTTTGCAGTCTTTGACTTAATTCATCCAATTGCACCAGTTGCCGCACCCGCGCTTCGTTATGGGAAAACGCGCCCTGAAGCTTCTCGTAGGCCGCGCGCAAGGCTAGGGTGTCGTTGCGGCCGCGATGTGCGCGCCCACGACCGAGCGCATGTAATTTGTCGCGCAGCATGATCACTGTATGCCGCCATTTTTGTATCGGACGCAGCCGTTGCCAATCCACTTTCGCCAGCCGCTCGGTTACGCGTGCCGCGACCATGCGTCCCAGCATCCACCAGACCAGCGCGGTACCCATCAATGCCATGGCCAGCAGCAGCGCCAAGAATGCGAGCCGGCTAGGCTCGGTGGGTAGCCGCACGATGAGCTTTAGTTTCTCCGTCACACCCGGCACCGGTTCCGCCGCATAAAAATGTTTCACCCCATCCGAGCCGGACAAGCGCATGACGCTACCGGAGCGCAGCGTACTCAGTATTTGTGTGAACGTGGCATCAGGCCCATCCCAAAGCGCCGGCGATGGGTATGCGGCAATCAGCTTGCCCTGGCCGTCGATGATGCCGTACTCGATGTCTTGCGGCAGCGCGGCGTCTGGTATCGAGAAAAAGTGTCGTGCGGGAAGCGCTGCGAGCACCGCGCCCTGCAAGCGGCCATCCAACGCGAAATGCGGAAGCGCGAACAGCACGCTGTGGCGGCTGAAAAATAGTCGTGGTTTTTTCTGGGCCGTGTCGATGGGGACCGCAATCGCCGCGGCATCGGGCAGCGCGCGGGCACTGCACCACACTACGCCGTTGTTATCGGCAAACGCTAAATTGTTATACTCCGGAAAGCTTTCCAGTTGGCGCGCGAGAAAGGCGCTGCACTCCGCTGCGTCATGCGGCCGTGCCAGCGAAATGCCGCCCAGCACGCGCAGCAATTGCCCCGTGCTGTCGAATAGCGATTGCTGGTAAGCGGCGGTGGCGGCGGATAAGCGCAGCGCATCGGCTTCGGCCATGACGGAAGTTTCGCGCGCTGTTTCATAGGCGCGCCAGCTCGCTTGTGCCAGCAATAAGCCGAGCACTGACAGCAGCACCAGCACGACAGGGCGGCTATTCAGGCGAAGCGGGGATAGAGCGCTCAGGCTTTGCATAATGCTGCTCGCTATGCCGAGGGATATACGAATGATAGCGGCTATCTCGGGAAAGAACGGTTACCGCTTGTTCATTGCACGCTTGAATCTTTACCTATTGCCCCAATCCATCGCATTAAGGAGGCACGCATGATCTTCCGCCAGTTTTTCGAACCGATTTCCAGTACCTATACTTATTTGCTGGGCTGCGAGGATACGCGCCTAGCCCTCCTCATCGATCCCGTATTGCCGGCTTGGGAGCGTGATCTGGAAGCCATTCAAGCGCTTGGGCTAAAGCTGGCCTACACCGTGGATACCCATATCCACGCGGATCATCTCACCGCCGCCAGCAAGCTCAAACAAATGACCGGCAGCAAAATCGCCGGCCCGGCGTTGGATCGGCTTCCCTGCACGGATGTCCCGCTCGAAGAAGGCAAGTGTTTCCAGGTGGGGAGCATGCAAATTGACCCCTTGCACACGCCGGGACACACCGACAATCATTTTTCCTACCGGCTGGGCGAGCGCGTGTTTACCGGCGATGCCTTGCTGATCGATGGTTGCGGACGAACCGATTTTCAAAACGGCGATGCCGAAGCCTTATATCGCTCTATCACGCAGAAATTATTTACACTATCCGATGAAACGCTGATCTTCCCGGCACACGACTACGAGGGGCGGCGCGTCTCCACCATTGCGCAAGAAAAGGCACGCAACCCGCGTCTCGGTGGCCAGAAGCGTTTGCAGGAGTTCGTGAATATCATGAGCGGCTTGAAGCTTGCCTACCCCCAATTTATTGACTACGCGGTTCCAGGCAATAAGGCCTGCGGGATTTGCCCGCAAGGTATTCCGGAGAACCTGCAACAATATTGCGATCAAATAGGCCATAGCCGGCAAGGGTAAGCGCGCTAAAGTAACACGCTATTGCGCTTCAGATTGTATGTGGCATTCAGGGAGAGAAGGAAAACCATGGCTGAGTTAGCGGCGCTGCTGATCCTCGTGGGCATTGCCTGGTTTTGGCTGGAAAGCCTGGGGGTGCGCGAAACGGCAATCGCCATCGCCAAGGATTTTTGCGCCACAGAAAACGTTCAGTTCCTGGATGGCGCCGTCGCCGCGGCCAGCCTCGGGCTAAGGCGGGATCCGCGCGGCAGGCTGACCATTGTGCGAACTTACCAGTTCGAATTCACCGATACCGGTAACAATCGGCTAAAGGGTACGATCATTATGCTCGGCGGCACGCTGGAAACAATGCATCTGGAACCCTATGGATGCACAGCCCTCTCGGATAAATCCGGAACGTGAGATAGGCCGCACACAACTTTCCGGGTGCCGCATCCTATGCGCTAATCAGCTTGCGGAATACGTGTGGAAGCGGTGGAGATGGCCGGCTCCGTGCCTGATATGGGGAGGTACGACTTGAGTGGCGTCCTAAAAAGGAGAGCAGATGAACAAGGCGTTATTACTTGAGACCGAGTGCGCGTGCCGCGACGCACAAGAGAGTGAGCGCTTAGTCGCGACGGTTTGCGACCAGCTCCATCGCCTCGAAGCGCTGATCGGCATGACCATCGTCGTACCGGATCAAGCGTGGCATGTTGATGAAGCGGAACGGCGCTTCGTATTCTTTCCAGAGCCGATGGACTTCAGATAGTCCTTGCACTCAGAACCAAAACGACGTGTCCTTCAGCAGAAATTCCTCATAAGGCATGTAATGCGATCCGTCGCAGGAGAAGGTGAGACTAATCATGCCGTTGAAGATGTTGATCGAAGCTGTGCGCAGATAGAAGGTCGGGTCGCTTAGCCGCAGGGCTTGCAGCGTGTGCAGAATGCGCTGGATGTCGGCCTGAGGGATCACCGCATCGCTCGGGTAGGGGCTAGGCGGAAACACCAGGCAAATATCCGGATCGCTCAATGCCTCGTGATCCAGGATGCGATAGCGGAAGGGGTCGCTTACCGTCCAGATCGTGGCCTGGCTGCTGGAAAAGTGAATCTGGCATTGAAACACGCCGCGCTGCGTCAGCAGCTCCTCCAGAATGGATAGCGCCTGCACCATATGGCTATCCATCGGGCTTTCGATGCGGCATTGTTGAAAGACAGCGCCGCGGATCGCCGGATCGCCCTTCACCTGCCGCCAATTGCCCGGCTCTTCGTAGAGTTCCGAGGTCACCGGCAGATTGCGCAAGTCGAAGTCGGCGCCGAGATAGCCCAAGGTGCGGGAATCCGCGCGCACGATTTGCAGCGCGGTGAGCGACGGCCGGTGTCCTACCAGGCTGATGTAGGCATCGGAGAGCAGAAAACCCCAAGCCGGCACCGCTTCCTTCATATACGGGCGCTGTGAGCGATCGCGTCCAAAATGCTCTGACGCAAGTCCCGTCGCGCTCACGTTGTCGCAGATCTGTATGCCATCGGTACCCACGCAATACAGGGAAGAGGCGTGAGGGATGCCGGTGAAGCCCGCCGTGAGAATGTCATTCAGTCGTGCGCGGTCGCCCCAGGCCGGCGTGCAGCGCGCGGCAAGCTGTGCCAGCGGTTCGTGCAGCTTGCGCGCCAGTTCTTCCCGTTGCAAATAGATGCTTTCTTTCCATGAACCTTTCATGACACTACCCGTCTCTTGCGCGAATGGAATATTGTCGCATCGACGTGCGTACTCAAGTAAATCATGGCACGGATGACTGCTTGGATAGTGGCTGTAGGAGATAGTTCATGCAGGGGATGGAGCAAAGCGAATACGGGATCAGAACATAAAAGCGCTATCGTGTGAATGGATCGGCGGGCGCGATAAATCGCGCTGACGGCTGAATGAAATGATAAAGCAGAACGCGGCCGGCGCCTATTAATTATGAGTCACTTAACAGTCTCTCTCTATGCGTATCGCCATCAGCGCCGTTTAGTATTGCGCAGAGCCGGGTTAACTCTGTCGATGTCGGCTTGCACTTGCGCGCGGCTGCGCTCATGCACAATTTCGCGCCCCATCGCGCTACCCGCGTAGGCCAAACCGGTGCGCGTCGGCGTCAATTCGCAGCGGACGCTGTGGATGCCTTCGCCCAGGACAATTTCTATGCGTTCGGCGCGCTTGCTCAGAACGACGACATCCATGGTTTGGCCGCTCTCGGTGACGCGCACCTTTATTTTCTCATCGTTCATAATGTTCCCTGCCTCGCTTTGAGTAAGTGCTGAAAGCATAGCAGTAAATATGAATCCAAGCCCATACCCGCGTTTATTCGCGCTGCCTGTTATTCGCGCGTGTTCTATTTGGGGCCGTCGACGCGGCTAATTCCATTTCCATCTTAAACGCGCATCGTATTCCCTTCCCCCACAAGGCGGGAGAAGGGTGGAGATAGCTTTATTGGCTGATGGAAAATGAATTGATGGGTTCAGATGGGCTTATTCGCCGCGGCACGAGCTCGCATCACCTTGTGGCATTAGCGGCCGCCAACGCTCTTAGGCATATTCTTCATCAACTCCGCCGGGTTCATCGTGCCCATGCCCGGTATCACCATATCGCCCGGCTTTTGCCCCGGCTTGCATGGCCCGAGCCATTTGGCATCCAGGGTTTGATTCGATTCTTTCATGCCGTGCATGGGCGGATTGTAGGTGCTGTGTATCTCGCCGCGATAGGCCGTCGTGAAGTCACCGGTAAACACTGCCTTGGTGGTTGCGGTGGTTTGCCCAAATTGGCACACCGTTTCGGAGGTGATGCGATTACCTACTTTGGTGTAGGTATTCTTTGAACATTTCGCCTGATTCTGCTTCTCGCCCTGCTGCCGCATCAGGTCATCCGATTTTTCATCGACGCATTGCTGCATGCGCATAGGGGTGGGGGCGGCATCCGTTTTCATGCTCAGCTCCCATAATCCGGATTTGCGCTTGGGCATATCCTTGGGGCTTTCCGCCCAAGCGGATGAAATGAACAGGCCGAGCAGAGCGGCATAAATGTAGTGGCGCATAACTTCCTCCCTATCAAAAGTGATTGGATTTGTAGCTCATTCCGTCAGAAGCGTTACTTTCGTTTCCGCGGTTATTTTGTCGATATCAAATTGCACTTCACAGTACTCGGTGAGCTCACTCATGGGCGTGGGATCGTCCGCACAACTGCAACCGGGGATAATCCCGGAATAAAAAATACCGGTTTTTGCACGAACAAACCCTACCCCGTCTGTAACGCTGATGAGTATCACGCTGCGGTTAGCGCCATCGGTATAGCTGCTTTGCGCTAAACCTTGCTGCAAGGGGAGTAAGTCAACATCCATTTGCGTGATCTCATGCTTTAGGGTTTCTTCAAACGCAGCAGTACCCCATGCGTTTAATGCGGTAGTGAGTTGCATCATTGGCTGCTTTCGCAATTAAGATGTGCCGATACATTCATACAAGGCTTGTCCCGTATTGTACATCCCACCTAATTTACCAGCCACATCGCAAACCGCTGCCATGCGGGCGTACCCGTCAGCAACAAGCGCAATGGTTGCGATGCCACGATCAGCAGCATACCCCATCCAAATGCCGGGTGCAGCCTGCGGTGCTTAATGGCGTCATAGGTTACGCAAGAGAGAACACACAGATCGGTAAGGCCAAAAAATACCGGCAAACCGCCAGCCTGTATGAAATCTATCGGGATGCGCGCTATCGCTGCCGTCAGGATACCTACGCAAGACAGCAACATCAGGCGCTTATGAATTTCGCTGCGGCCGCGAAAGTACAGGCCGGTGCCCACCAGGATCGCGAATACCAGCATATCCCCCAAGGGAACCGCTAAAAATACCAGCGGCGGTGGCCCGGGTGACCTGCCGAGTTTGGCCGCGGTGATGGCGGTAGTGATGCCCACGATCAGCACTGCCGCCGCGATGACCACCCCGAGCACGCCGGCGCGGCGATGCAAATCCGTGCGGCGCATGGCCACCAGCCGCACCTGCAAAAAGAAAAATGCAAACCAGAGCGTCATCATGAAGCCGTGGACGTGTACCAGCGTGGACAGCGCCGGGGTGCCGAACACCGTCTTCAGATAGTAAGTCCGCGCGAACCCGGCGAATACGATTACAGTAGCAGTGATCGCGGCCAGCGTGTAGAAACGACGACCCGCATTGTTGTTCATTGCGCTCGATGTTGCTGGCATGATGAGTCCCCCTTGGGTTTTATTATTTACTAAAATGCGCCAATTGGTTTAGAGCAAACTATTTAAGCTGGGCGACGCGGCAATTCGATCCATGCGGGCCTGTCGATATCAGAGCTGGCCCCGCAAAAAGTTCTTGACTAGACCGATCGGTCAACTATACTGGCGGCATGAGTCCTCCCAACACCGATACCCAGCAGCGCATCATCGATGCGGCGCGTGAGTTGATCTATGCGCGCAGTTACGCCGACGTGGGCGTGGCGGAGATTTGCGAGCATGCCGGCGTGCAGAAGGGCAGCTTTTACCATTTTTTCCCTAGCAAGCGCGATCTCACGCTGGCGGTATTGGATGCGCATCACCTGGCTTTCAAAGAGCATATGATCGACCGCGCGTTCGCGGATGATGTGCCGCCGATGGCGCGCCTGCTGCGGTTTGCTAAGCTGGTTTACGAATTTCAGAAACAGCTCAAGAAAGAGAGCGGCCGCGTGCTGGGCTGCCCGGTGGGTAATCTCGCCAATGAGATGGCGAGTCACGACGAAGCCATCCGGGAAAAAATCGAACAGCTTTTCCATAAGGCGCAGGTCAATGTGCGCCTGGTACTCAAAGAAGCCAGCAAGGCCGGCGATTTGCCGGGCGTGAATCTCGACGCCACTGCCCAAGCCATGTTCGCTTATTTCGAAGGGGTGATGATGCTGGCCAAAACCCAGAACGACCCCGAAGTCCTGCGCAAATTGCTCCCTGCAATGGCGCAGATCCGCATTCCCTCCCAGCGCTAATTCGAAAGCCAAAAGATGCATCGCCCGGGTAAAGTGTTTTTAGGTGTAGACCGACCGGTCTACTAGTAGTCGCTCATCCAACGTAAAGGAGAAACACATCATGCAAAACCTCGCCTCTCGTCATGCACCGCAAGCCCTGCTGACCCCGAAGCCGCCCGCCGGCGAAGAAGCGCGCGTTGCCGCCACTTTCGGCGCCATCGAGCAGCATCTCGGCTTCGTGCCCGATGCTTTGCGGCTCTACAGCTTCAGCCCGCCGCTGCTGGAAAATTTCGTCGCGAATGTCGGCTATTTCAATAGCGGCGAGCGGCTGTCGCCGAGCTTGATGGCGATGATTCGCTACCTCGTGTCGTCCGATGCTAAATGCACATTCTGCATCGACCTCAACGAAGGCTTCCTGACCAATATGGGTGTCGATCTGGAAAAAGTGCGCGCCGCGCGCGCCAATCCCGATGCCGCGCCCATAGCGGAAAAAGAAAAGCCCTTATTGAAAATCGCGCTGAAAGCGGTGACCGATCCCGAGAATGTGTCCCACGCCGACATCGCCGCCGCGCGCGCACAAGGCTGGAGCGATCGCGACATCTTCGATGCCGTGGCCCAGGCCGCGAGCAACCGCGCGCTCAACTATGTGTTACGCACCTTCAAGGTGGAACATCAGGGCGTGTATTCCTAATACGGCTGTCTTGCACCGACAAAGGCCCGGTGGAAGTTCACCGGGCCTTTTGCGTACCTTGCCTTGCATTTTTTTATCTTCATGCTATACAGGTAATCCCTCAATTCTATTTATAAGGATTAAACATGTACCGCACAGCACTGGCAGCATTGTTCGTTGGTATTTTTGCAGTTCCGGCTTACGCAGCCAAGGAAAAGCCAATCACCGTCAACCTCGGCGCGCAAAATAATTCGGGTGAAACGGGTACCGCGACACTCACCCCCGAAGGGCACAAAACCAAAGTTGTTATTGAAATGTCGAACGCGCCCGCCGGCGTTGCCCAGCCTGCGCATATCCATGAGGGTACTTGTGCCAATCTGGACAAAGCACCCAAATGGAAGCTGGAGCCGGTCAAGGACGGAAAATCAACTACCGTGGTGCCAGTTTCACTGGAAACTATCCTGAAAGCCAAAACAGCGATCAACGTGCACAAGAGCCTCAAGGAAATCAAGGATTACGTAGCCTGCGGCGATATCGTCAAATAAGTAACGGCAGGGCGCGGCTTTCGGTGGCATGAGCAGGGCTGCGCCCGCTAATCGGTGTTCCGCATCAAAAAAACCGCTTACCCGGCTGCCGGGTGGGAAATGCGGAGACTAGCGCTTCCCCAAGCGATACGAATCCACCACCCCGATAATCCAACACACGATTAAAACCGTCGTGGCGATAGTCAGCATCTGCGAGGCAGCCGGCGTCGACGCCTGGGATACCAGCTCCGCAATGCGGCTCGGGTCGACCGTTCCGCCGTCGGCCTCGATTTTGTCCAGCACGACCATGGCTTGTTCGGTCGCTTTTGAAATGATGATGAAAAGACAGATCACGCTCACTGCGATCAAGCCGATGCCGCGCCCGTAGCGTTTCAGAAATACATGCCCCGCGCCGGGGAAGACCAGCGCGGACCACAGTGCCGCTTTGATGGATTTGCTCATGCTGTTCACCTCTCCGCTCGGATGTTAACGCATGTTCCGGGTTGACTGCTGAGAAAGGTCCCCGGCTTTACACAAGACTGACACTAGACAAAAAACTGCGGCATGCCTTGCCACCACCCTATAGCTTATTTGTATACAACTTGTGCTCTGATGTTCTTGGATACTTGGGTTGCCAGTTTTTTATATGCGCTTGCGACTGCGGGCGAACAGATGTTGTCCGGCGTTTTGTCATTGAGAATACGCTTAACGGTGAGCGTATTGCCTTTCAAGCGATAGGTGGCTTGATAGGACACTAACGCATTCGAGATATTCATGTTCCGGGGCACGGCGAGTACCTTCATATTCTTTGGGAACGTATAAGTATATTCCTCGGTGGATGTCCCGTTTGTGCATGTAGTGTCTACCGTTTCCACCGGTTCTGTAACCGCTCCCAGGAAGCTTTGGATCGGCGCATCGGTGGAAAATAGGGGGTAAACATAGAACGCGGCCGGGCCGGGGAGCAGCACCAACTCCTTCACGTCGAACTTCACTTTGTAATGGTAGCTGTCCAGCAATGCTTTCGGATCGTCCTTGGTGAACTGACCGCTCCCAATATATCCCATGCTGCTAAATACATTTTTAACCAACTCATCTTCTTGGTCTTTGGGCATGTGGCGCAAGCGCGCGCGTGCCCCGACGGCGAATATTCCGTTCAAGGAAACATCGATCTCACCCTGGGCCGAACCATCGGAGCCGATTCGAATCACGCTCTTCACGCGTTGCCGGTTTGTGCCCACCGGTGGAACGGGCGTCCTGACACCCTCCCGGAAACCGTCAACGAGTAGGACGGGTTTACCTACATCGGAAAGCGGCAGCATGCCGAAGGGCGTCGTCGCCGAGGTCGAGTCCGCGAACAGCTTGAGGGCGGGAAGATAATTGATGACATGATTGACGGTGGAAACGACCGGAATCTTGGGAAGCCGGTAAACGCTGCCGGCGTTGATCAGCGCTTGCGTGCTTTCGATCCCTTTCGCCGCGAGCAGCGCCTGCAATAGCGTCGCATGATCCTTGCAGTCCCCCATGCGGTTATCGAGAATGAACGATACATCATGCGGCACCACGGCCCCGACCCCGATACAGTTGCCGGCATAAGTGATATGGGTCGCTACCCAGTCATACAGCGCACTTGCTTGTTCGCGCGGCGCTTTTTTATCCTTGACGATTTCATCCGCGAGTTTCTGCACACGTTCGGTCACCGCCGCCTTGGGGCGCGCACGCAAGCCATAGGCTTCCGCAATATCCGCATACGATTTGAACGTCGAGAAGGCATAGCCGGGCTCTTTCTCAACGTCATACACAGACCAGTCGCGGCGCTTGCTCTTGACCGGCTGCTTGTTCTGGAACGTCCATTCCAGAAAGACGCGGCCATCTTTCTCGCTGCGCTTCTCCGCCATATCGCGCGCTTCATACTGCACCCAAAGAGAAGATGGCGCATCGATCCTAACGCGCACATCGTCATAGGCATAGATTTTTGAAAATGTGCCCATGACCGAAAATTGGCCCGGAAAGATGGGTTCCGTCTGCGTGAGTTTGTAGGCGAAGGCAACCGTATCGCCCACGGCCACGTCCGGAAAAACCACCGTGAGCGTCGAGTAGTCGGAAAAAACGGGCGCGTTTTTATCCCGGCCGCTGTTCACCTCTAACTGATAATTGGATTTTGGCACCTCGATGCGGCGCCCATCCGCTTTCAGCGTGTAGGCATGCAGCACCTCCGCCTTTTGAATGCCCGTACTATAGGAAACGGAGGCGCGTTTCGATCTTTCGACCGCGCCTTCTTGCAATATCGTCGTGGCCCAATCGTGGGTCTCGACATGAGAGCCGTCGGCATTGATGTGGTAATCAGCATAGTAATACCGATAGCGGGTCTGAAGCTCAGGCCCATCAGTCGTTGCCCCATAGGCACGCACGCACACGGCCAGCAGTGCCACAAACAGAAATAACATTTGCTTCAAGATGGCATACCCCTTTTTTGGATTACTTGGACATCGGCTTGATCCGATAGTAATCAAGCCGCAAAGCCTTCAGCCATTGGCAAGATATGTCAAATTCATAGACGACGCAAGATGCCGCGCTGAATTGCAAAAATCGGTAGGTCAACAAGGGGTGCCATGAGTAGCGGTGGAAGGGAAGCATGAATCCATGCCTTTACATGTGCTTTAAATTGACGATGATCGCGAACGTCGATATCGAGCGTGCGAGCGGGCACGGTCAAAAACGGGGGCCTCGCACTGCCGGCCCGTGCGTGCGATTAGGCTGGCCGCGGCCCCGTGAATGAGGTGTTTCGCCGCCGGAATTTTCATCGAAAAAAATCCGACTCGCGGGTGTTGTAATACAAAGCGTCTACTACCGATATTTTATTAAGCCCCACCAAATTCCCTGCGCCATAGCGCGGTCCATGGCCATAGACGAAAAGCGATTGGCCGATATAGTCGGATTCCGAAGGCGGTTTCAAAATTGGATACTTGGCAATGGGCGAGGAAACGGGCGTGGTCAATTGCCCCAGCCAAACATCGGAGGAACCGCCGTTTAAAGAGGTTTGAAACCCAAAATTGCCGACCGTGTGGGTTTCGGGAGCAGCGCTTAAATCGTTGCCGGAATAGAAGTTCAGTTGCGTGCCTTACCGGCAGGTGGGTCTGTTTTAATCCAGCCGAGTTTCGTTGTTATTGCGCGCCAAGCCCGGCATCCGCCCCAAAAAATTCCCGTATCAAAAAATCTTCGAGCCCGGCGTTATCTTCCGGACGTGCCGACAGGACGACCACGCGATGGAGGCGCTGTGATTCCCAATTAAAATTCCCTTTGTAATACTTGCGGATCAGTTGGATCATGCTGCGAACGATGGCGTGCTCGATGTCTTCATGCGGAGCAGTCTCGACTTCGATGACTTGGCGCCGGGAATAGCTGTACTCCGTGAGCCAGCCGCGAAACGAATATTCGGCGGTGTGCATGCCGATGCTGAGAATTTGAAACACGCCGTTCGTGCCCTGCGGCTGAAGATTGCGCCGGATATTGGCTAACCGGGCTTCCTCATCCGAAGGTGCGTTTTCGCCGGCGCTGGCTTCCGCATTTTCACGTTTAGCGGCGAGCTCGACGGCACGGCGGCGCTCTCTGGCGGCATTCACATAAGCCATCATGTCTGTCGGCGGCGCGGCGGAATGCGGGGCGGGCGCGGGTGTCGTGGGCGCGGGTGTCGCGGGGCTACTCGGCGTGGGTTTGGCCGTCGCGATCGCGGCCTTGGGCGGTTGAGGTGGAGTGATGCGCGGCCTGGGCTTGGGTGCTTGACGGGGATGAACCTCCGGCGTTTTAACCGGCGGACTGAGCGCCGCTTGCGTCGGCGGGAGCGGGGTTAGCCGCACGACAAGCGGCGCTTGTATGTCTTGTGTGCGGGGGTGTCCGATATGTTGGAGCCGCTGGGTAAAAATAAATAACAACAGCACATGCACCAGCAACGACACAAGCATGGCGATTAAGGTGCTGCGCCGAATGCGGAGCTCTAAATAAGCGCCTTCGCGCGGTAAGTCCCAAGCCGGTTCGATGCGGCGCGGGCCGGTGGGTTTGAACAAAAATTCCTGCTTCATAATGGAAGTTGTGCCGGGCGGTATGGGTCTTGCGTGGACGCCAACTCAATCGGTTCAAAGCTCAAACCCGTTGGATGGTTATCTTCGAGTAGACGTTCCCCGCATCTAGTGCGATTGCAAGCGCCGCTCCCATGCCCAGGCATCGGCGATAATGGCGCTCAAGCTGGCAAAACGGGGTCTCCAAGCAAGCTCTTGGATGGCGCGTGTCGAGTCGGCGACTAAGCGCGGGGGGTCGCCTTCCCGGCGGGTTTTTATTTCAAGCGGAATGTCTTTGCCGGTCACTTCCCGCGCGGCACGAACGACCTCCATGACAGAAAATCCGTTGCCGTTGCCCAGATTGAAAACACCGCTTGCGCCGTCTTGCAGCAGTCTGTGCAGGGCAAGCCCATGCGCCTGGCAAAGATCGGCGACATGCACGTAGTCGCGAATGCAGGTGCCGTCCGGCGTGTCGTAGTCGTTGCCGAATATCGAAATGCTCGGGCGCCGCCCGGATGCGGCCTGCAAGATGAGCGGGATCAAGTGCGTTTCCGGCTCATGGCGCTCTCCGAGCTGCCCACCGGGGTCGGCGCCGGCGGCGTTAAAGTAGCGCAGGCTGATGGACTTTAGGCCATATGCCGTTTCGTAATCCGAGAGAATTTGTTCCACTATCCATTTGCTGCGCCCATAAGGATTGATCGGTGCCTTGGGATGGTCTTCATCGATGGGCACGCGCATCGGAGTGCCGTACACCGCCGCGCTCGAAGAAAAGATGAAGCGCCGGATATTTTTTTCCAGCATGGCATCCAGCAGCGCGAGCGTATTGGTTACATTGTTTTCGTAGTATTTTGATGGCGCCATGACGGATTCGCCCACTTGAATATACGAAGCGAAATGCATCACGGCGGAGATGGCGTGATCCGCGAACACCGTGCGCAGCAGCGCGCGATCGTTCATGTCGCCGAGAATAAATTCGCCGCCCACTACGGCGTCGCGATAGCCGGTGGATAAATTATCGAGCGTGACGACGCGGTATCCCTCGGCCAAGAGCACCTTCACCATATGCGAACCGATGTAGCCGGCCCCGCCTACCACCAAAATCGTGTGCGCTGTTTTTGTCATGTTCGTCCGCTTAAGCAGTCTCTTGAAAAATAGGCGATTATCGGCCAGATTAACGTCAACGCAAAGCGCTTCGGTTAATATGGATGCCTATCATTCACCGCGAACCCGCAATGGGTGAAGGAATGCATCGGACATTTACTATGCTGATTAGCAATGCAACTCGGCTGGATTAAACCAAGCCGATTTGCCGGCAAGGATGCCGGCGCTACGGCATTGCGTTTTTGCACTGCCTCTATACCGTGCGGTGTGTAGCGCCGGCTTCCAGCCGGCAAGGTTGGCCAAGCTACCAGTACGCACAATGCGTCAGGCATTTACTGAATTTTCACAGAATCGAAAGGCGATTCAAGTGACGACATTTTTTTACCGCGAACACCAAGGCGCCGGTCCCGGATTAAAGATGGGCTGGGTAGCGCGTTGTCCATGCCATTGCGCGCGGGAAGGCGACTTTGAGCCGTTTAGGTAGCGCGCTTCCAGCGAGCCAAGACCCGCGCGTCGCCGGGCTGGCGATAGCGTATTTGGTATTCGTGGTGTACGGCAGCTTGTTGCCGTTCGAATTGCATCCTCTGGCGTTCGCCGCGGCATGGGCAAAATTTCAACATATTCCGTTCTTGCATTTGGGAGAAGGCGGCCGGGCCGATTGGGTGGCCAATCTGCTGTTGTATATGCCAGTCGGATTTCTGGTTTGCGCTTGGCTGGTTGGCCAAAGCCGCCGCCCTTTGGTGCTGGCGATCGGCATGGGTTTGTCGGTGCTGTTTTCGGCGGCGCTCGCCGTGGGGGTCGAATTTACTCAGGAGTTTTTCCCGCAACGCACCGTTTCGCTTAACGATATTTATGCCGAATGCGGCGGCGGCGCGCTGGGCACGGTGTTGTGGCCGTTTATCGGCATGCGCCTCACGCATTTAGCGCGCACGATTTTCCAAGGCGGACGGCGCGCGCGTTATGCCGCGCTGATCGCCTATGGCTTGGCGTATTTGGCGCTGAGTTTGTTCCCGTATGACTTCTTGCTGTCTTTTGATGAATGGCAGCGGCAATTGACTTCCGGCAATGTGGGTTGGCTATTCGCGCCAAATTGCGGCGGCGATTGTTGGTTGAAGCTGGTTGCGGAAGCGTTCGCCGTGGCGCCGTTTGGGATGTTGGCCGCACTCGCGTTCGGGCGCCGCGTATCGCTGGCGCTGGCGGCGGTAGCCGGCCTGTTGCTGGGCGTGCTGATCGAAGGGCTGCAATTGTCGATCGTATCGGGCATCAGCCAAGGCGCTTCGATCGCTTCTCGCGGGGTGGGCGTGATGCTGGGGGTAGCGTTGTTGCGCTTGGCGAGCGGCATCGAGTGGCGCCGCATGCGGGGCCTGGCGCGCGCGCTGATCGTGCTTGGCATCGTGCCTTATTTGGCGGTGCTCGCGTGGGGGAATCATTGGTTTTCCGAAAACTGGCTCACGGTGCAAGCGGGGCTGGCGCGGCTGGCGGGCATCAATTTTCTGCCGTTTTATTATCACTACTACACGACCGAGACGAAGGCGATGGTGAGCCTGCTGTATCAACTCGGCCTCTATCTTCCCGTCGGGGCGGCGGTGTGGCTCTGGTGCTGGGCAGGCCAGTCTGGGAAATGCGCGCATCCCTATGCCTCGCCGGCGCTGGCCGCCGCGATTCCCGCGTGCGTGATCGAAACGGGGAAGCTTTTCATGGCCAGCCAGCATCCCGATCCGACGAATGTGTTGATCGCCGCCACTGCGGCGATCGCCGCGTATGGTTTGCTGCGCTTGTTGTTCATGGAGGAAGCGCTGTCACCAAGCGTTGCGCAGCCGCAACCGGCGAGCGTTGCCACGGAGCAAGCAGTGCGCCCTGCCGTCATTCAGCCACCTTCGCTGTGGGCTTGGCTGATAGGCATCGCCGCTTTGTCTGCGGCGCTGGTGGCGGGCGCCACCAGCCCGCTCGGCATGGTGCAGGTGCTGGTGCCGCTCATCGCGTATGCGGCATTGCTGTGGCGCTGGCCGGGCCTATGGCTGGTGCTGGTGCCCGCTTTGTTGCCGGTGCTGGATTTCACGCCTTGGAGCGGACGCTTATTTTGGACCGAGTTCGATACCTTGCTCCTGGCGACATTGGGCGTGGGATATCTGCGGCTGCGCCCTAGCAGCCAGCCGGTGATGCGTCTCCCCGGCAAGTTGCTGTTGGCGGCGTTTTCACTTTCTGCGGCGATCAGCCTTGGCCTCGGACTTTTTCCCTTAAGCGCGCTTGATCTCAATGCGTTCGCAAACTACACGAGTTCTTTTAACGCGCTGCGCGCGGCGAAAGGTTTGTTTTTCGCGCTCGCGTTCGTGCCTTTGCTGGTACGCGCCTGGGATGACCCGCCACGTGCCGCGCGCCGGTTCGCGCTTGGCATGGCGCTGGGCTTGGCGCTGGAAGTGCTGTATGTGCTGTGGGAGCGCGTGACGTTTCCCGGCTTGTTCAATTTCGTAACGGATTACCGCATCACCGGCTCTTTCCCCGGCATGCATATCGGCGGTGCTTACATCGAGGGCTATTTGGTGACGACGCTGCCCTTCGTGTTGCTCTGGGCCTGGTACCGGCGGCATGTCGCGGCGACGGCGCTGGCGGCGCTGCTGTACGCCTTGGGTGCGTATAGCGTCATGGTGACGTTCGCGCGCGGCGGGCAAGTGGCGTTTATAGTGACGACGCTGATTGCGATTTTTGGCTTTGCGCGGCTGGCGCTGCGCGACCGCGCGCGCCGTTTTGTCGGTGTGGGCGCGCTGCTTTTGATCGGCGGCGCGGCGGCCGTGGTGGCGTGGCCGATTTTTAGCGGAAAGTATAGCGAATCACGTCTCGCGACCAGCGCCGAGGACCTGACCGTTCGCCTGCATCATTGGTCGGATACGCTGAATATCATACGGCTGCGCCACGCCGCTGTTTTCGGCCTTGGGCTGGGTACTTTTCCGGAGGCCTATTTTTGGGGGTCGAGCGAACCATCGCGGCCGGCTACTTATGCATTTCTATCCGAAAACGGGAATATTTTTTTACGCCTCGGCAGCGGCGACACACTGTATTTCGAACAGCCGGTGGCGGTTAAACCAGAACACCATTACGTACTCTCGATGGATTTGCGCAGCAGCACTAAGAACGCCAATTTAACCACGCCGGTGTGCGAAAAAGCCTTGCTGTATTCGTTCACTTGTGTATGGACGACACTGCAACTGAAGGGGCCTCCAGGGCAATGGGCGCATTACGAAACCCCGGTATACAGCGCGAATTTTGGCCCGCCGGGCAGCCGGTTTCCGCACCCGGTGAAGTTGTCGCTGTTTAATGATCAAAAAGATACTTTGGTGGATGTGGACAATGTGGCACTGCGCGATGCAGCCGGACATAATTTAGTGCGCAACGGCGATTTCAGCGCGGGTATGCATCATTGGTTTTTCTCCACCGACAGCCATTTGGCGTGGCACGCGAAGAATCTGTTTATTCATGTGTTGTTCGAGCAAGGATGGGTGGGGCTGACGTGCTTCTTAGGGCTGCTTGCGTATACGCTGGCGCGCTTGCTCAAGCATGCACGAGACCATGATCCCCTGAGCTTGACCTTGCTCGCTTCGCTTGCGGCTTTTCTGTTGGTCGGCATGATCGATAGCTTGGTCGACGAGACCCGCATCGGTTTCTTGTTTTACTTTATCTTGATCGCGAGCTTAATCGCCGATGCGCGTTTAACCGCGCCCAGTTCGCACGCGCTGCCAGCCACCACGGTGCGGCGGAAAAAGCGGCGGCGCGCTTAGTTATCACTGCGATCCCATAAGGCCAGCAGGCAGCCCAGCGCGAGATAAGGCCAGGCTGCGGCAATCAGATAAGCGAGACCGGTAATGTTGAGCAATAATTCCGGCTGAATGGCGAGGTCGGGCGCGTGTCCGGCGGGAGTGACGAAGGGCACGCCGTGAAAAAGCTCGACCAGTATCAGAATGCACAGCGCCGCGGTTGCGGTTTGAAATAGCGCGTGCCCGGTGTGCCAGCGCGCGGCGATCCAGGCGCCGGCCATGCCTAGGCCGAAGCCAAAGAGCGCCTCCAGCGAGAGCAGGCGCGTAAGTAAGGCGAGCTTAATCAATAACGCCGCCGCCAGAAATTTAAGCAGGATCGCGAGCAGCATGAGAACCAAGACGGCTGCCGGGCGTGGCCGGTTGGGCCGCAATAAGGCTGCACCGAATAAACCCAGGCAGGCGATATCCAGCGCAAAAATCAAGGCGACGCCGAGCTTGAATTGCGGCACGCTGGCTTTTTCCCAGAAGGGCGTAAAGCTGGTGTGCAAGGTGCCTGCCACGAGTGCGGGCGCTTGCAAACTAAGCTGGGACAAGACCCACAAGCCGAGCAGAATGAGGCCGCTGTGGGTGAGCCATCCGGGTTGAAACCAGTGCCGGCGAAACGCAATGAATCCGGCCATGATGCGGCTATGGCGCGAGAATAAGGGCGCGCAAGCTGCACCGATGGCGGCGCCCAGGGTATTGAAAACGATATCGACATTGGAGGAGATGCGATGCGGGACATATAGCTGCGCCGATTCGAAGCTGGTGCTCAAGAGCGCGATGGCGATGCATACGCCGAGCCAGCGGGTGACGGTGAGCCGATGTCGAAATAGGCCGTTTGCCGCAAATAAGCCGAGCGGGAAATAAGCGAATATATTGGTGAGAATGTCGGTGCGGGTGACGGTTTCCGGCCAGCGCGCCCATAAGAAAGAGAAGCCGGATGCGCGCATGGCTTGCCAGGTGAACGGGTATAGGCTGCCGATGACCACTAAAGCAACATAAGTAGCCAGCAGCAGTATCCACGGATTAAGCATGCGTCGAGTAGGCAACATGATCGAGTGCGGTGTTGGCCGCAACGAGTTGAATGCGCTGGATAGGATAGTGGATGTTCCGGTATCCTTGCTAGCGTTTTGTGGGGAAGGGGTGGCGTGAGCGATTTCGATGTGTTTAACGGCGATGCGGACGGGCTGTGTGCCTTGCACCAGTTGCGTCTGGCCGAGCCGCGCGATGCCTTCCTCGTCACCGGCGTAAAACGGGATATCGTGTTATTGGCGCGTGTCGAAGCGCAACGCGGGGATCGGGTGACAGTACTCGATGTGTCGCTCAATAAAAACCGCGCTGCGCTGCTGCGCCTGCTCGACGCGGGCGCGCACGTGGATTACTTCGATCATCACCAAGCGGACGATATTCCGGCGCACTCAGGCTTGCAGGCGCATATCGATACCAGTGCCGAAGTGTGCACCAGCTTGTTGGTGAACCAATATCTTGACGGGCGGCATTTGATCTGGGCGGTGGTGGCGGCGTTCGGCGATAATCTGGCGCAAGCGGCGCGGCGCGAATCCGTGCCGCTGGGGCTTTCCGAATCGGCGTTGGGTGAGTTGCAAGCGCTCGGCGAATGCCTCAACTACAACGGCTATGGCGAAACCCCGGAGGATTTGTTTTTTCATCCGGCGGCTTTGTATCGCGAACTGCATCGGCACACCGACCCGTTCGGTTTTATACGCGAGTCGGCGGTGTTCCAAGTCTTGCGACGCGGCTATGCCGAGGATATGGAGCGTGCGCGCACGGTGCAGCCGGCGCAGGCGAACGAAATCGGGGTGGTGTATATGCTGCCCGATGCCGGGTGGGCGCGGCGTGTTTCCGGCGTGTTCGGCAATATCCTGGCCAGCGCCGCACCGGACCAGGCGCATGCGGTATTGACGCAAAAATCCGGCGGTTATTTAGTGAGCGTGCGCGCCCCGCTGAACAATAAACAGGGCGCCGATACGCTGTGCGCGCAATTCGAAACCGGCGGCGGGCGCAAGGGCGCGGCGGGCGTCAATTATTTGCCGGAGGCTGAATTGCCGCGCTTTTTAAAGTTGTTCGATGAGACTTTTCGGGTGTTGTAAATCCCCCTGCCCCCCTTTTTTACCCGCAAGGGGTACGCCGGTGAGTGCCCCGCTGCTACGCAGCGACCCTTCCGCAGTCAAAGGGGGTACCTGCTAAATACGCGGCAATAACTTTGTTAGAAGGTGCTCCCTTTGAAAAAGGGGGACAGGGGGATTTTAAAGAGAAGACAGGCGCGACGCCTTTCTCTTTCAGAATGAAATTAGCTTTGCCAGAAAAACTTAAAAGCATAGGTCCAAATCATGAATAAGCTCATCCCACCCTATACCGGTAAGCTGACTCCCTTACTCGCGAGCGCGGAACGCGCCGCGGAATTAAAACAAGCGGCGCGCGATCTAGTCTCGCTCGATCTCGACCATCGGCAAACCGCGGAATTGGGGATGCTCATCAGCGGCGCCTACTCGCCGTTGACCGGCTACATGCTGCGCGCCGATTATGACAGCGTGGCCGCCACGATGCGCTTGCGCGATGGCAGGCTTTGGCCGGTGCCGATCACGCTTGAGGCGCCGGAAAAAATCGGCGCCGCGCTGGCGCCCGGCCAGCGCATTGCGCTGCGCGACCCGGAAGGTTTCATGCTCGCCTTGCTGACGGTGGGCGAGGTATGGGCGGCAGACATAGGCCGGCTATGTATCGGCGGCGCGATCGAAGGCCTCGCCTTGCCGCAGCACCACGATTTCACGGCCTTGCGCTTAAGCCCGGAGGAAATGCGTGGCCAGTTCGTGCGCCGGGGCTGGCACCGGGTGCTGGCGTATCAGCCGGAAGGCGCGCTGTTCAGTGCGCAGTATGCGTTTATTGTCGAAACTGCGCTCAAACATGAGGTGAATATATTATTGCACCCGGTGGCGGGCGAGATTCCGGCGGACGAAGCGGAATATTTTGCGCATATTCACGGCTACCAAGCCGTGCTGCCGCGCTTTCCCGCGGCCAGCACCCTGCTGGCATTACTCCCCTTGCCGCCGCATGGCGCGGGCTTGCGCCAGGCGCTGCTCAAGGCCATCGTGGCGCGCAATTACGGCTGCACCCATGTGATCATGGAAGGCGTATCGGAGGCGGCGTTGCAGCCCTACCACGAGACCGTGGGCGTACAGTTAATCAGCCTGGAGGAACAATCTCGGCTTACGTCGCAAGAACTGCATCGTCGCCTCGATCTGGGTTTAGAGATGCCCGGCGAGGTTTCTTTTCCCGAGGTGATCGCGGCCTTGCGGCGCGCTTATCCGCCGCGCCATGCGCAAGGATTTTGCGTGTTTCTTACCGGCTTATCCGGCGCGGGCAAGTCAACCATCGCCAAGGCCTTGATGGCGCGGCTGCTGGAAATCGGCGGGCGGCAAGTCACGCTGCTCGACGGCGACATCGTGCGCAAGAACTTGTCGAGCGAGCTGGGTTTTTCGCACGCGCACCGTGATTTGAATGTGCGCCGCATCGGCTATGTGGCGAGCGAGATCGTCAAACATCGCGGCGTGGCGATTTGCGCGCCGATCGCGCCCTACCAGGCGACACGCCAGGATGTGCGGCACATCATTGAACAATATGGCGGTTTTTTTGAAGTGCATGTCGCCACCCCCATCGAAGTGTGCGAGTCGCGCGACCGCAAAGGCCTATACGCCAAAGCCCGCGCCGGATTAGTTAAAGAATTTACCGGCGTATCTGATCCCTACGAAGTGCCGCCTACCCCCGAACTGGCGATCGACACCTCGGACATCGGCGTCGATGAGGCGGTGCAGCGGATATTGCTCAAGCTGGAGCGGGAAGGATATTTAAAATAAGGCGGCGCGCAGATGTAAAAACGCCCGACATCTTGTGGTGCCGGGCGTTTTATTGAAGTGACAACACGTATTAAAGGGGCTAACAAGAGGCCATAAAAAAGCCCACCCGCAAGGGGTGGGCATCAATTGGAACTTATTCGAAGCGCTTAGCTGGCCTTGCGGCGAGCAAAGCCCATTCCTGCCAAGCCCAAGCCGAGCAATGCCAGGGTGGCAGGCTCAGGCACGCCGGGTACGATGATGTCCTGCGCAGCGAATGTCCAGTTCTCATACCGCGAACGCGGGTCGAGGTTGGCGATGGAAACGAAGGTGCCGTTGATGTCCCACTTCGAAACTTTGTGCGCTTGCTCGTCCGAGGTATAGAAGTTCACGCCATTGAAGGAGATGCCGTTGGAACCACTGCCGGCCGCAATGAAGTTCAACGCGGTCGCTACAAGAGCCCCGTTGCCACCGGGAAGCGAGTACTTGTCGTAAGGCCCCACCTGATCACCGCGGTTGGCCACGACGAAGCCGCCGAATACCAATAACCCGTCGCGATAAGCGAACGCAGCAGTTGGAAAAGCGTGCGTGCTCAAAAGGCTTCCGGCGGT
>Ga0315268_10000882_pt1 | contig 35049 bp, 27 predicted proteins | sample C1_top_MG_FD_204535 | JGI IMG/M metagenome (GOLD analysis project Ga0315268, IMG submission 204535) | Sediment microbial communities from Yellowstone Lake, YNP, Wyoming, USA - C1_top | ecosystem: Environmental > Aquatic > Freshwater > Lake > Sediment | place: USA: Wyoming | collected 2017-08-01
ACCCAAGATTTCTACTGTAGCGCAGCTGTCAGTAGTAAGCAGGAGGAATTTTTGTCGTTTCAGCTTCAATTGTGCCACTGGTTTAGTGGCGCAAGGATGACGGCTGAGTGTCTAAAGTTGAGTTATCATAACCTACAATGAATGATAATTTGCAGAATCTGGATATATTAAAAGCCGGATTTATCCATGGCCGATTTGCCTTGCCTCCTTCCTTCTGCGGGCTGCAGGATTGGACAATATGCCCAAACTGCCGTATTGTGCCAGACTATTTTTATTGATTTTATCCACTGCGCTGGCAGCGCCGGAAACTCATACATAACAATTAAAACAAATGCTTACATATCAACCCCATTTCCGTCTGTGCAGTTTATCAGCCAGCCTTTGAAAGCCGCATGATTAAACTCATCATAAAAATCCTCATCTCTGTCGCAATACTGGTACTCATCGCGCGCTCAATTGACCTGAGTGCCGTGCTCGGCGTGGTGCGAAGCATGCAAAAGGATTATTTATTGCTGGCACTGGTCATGCAGTTGCTCAGCGCCGCTCTGGCTTCCTATCGCTGGTACCTGATCATGCGCCGCCTCAAGTTTGGCCAGGGCCCGATGTTTTATCTGAAAAGCTATCTGAAAGGCAGCTTCTTCAACCAGGCTTTGCCGGGCGGTATCGGTGGCGATGCTTACCGCGTAATTGAAACTTCCAGGCTGGGCAACGGTAAAAAAGCGGCCTTTTACGGCGTATTGCTGGATCGCCTGTTAGGCCTGATAGGGCTGCTCCTGCTCAACCTGATCGCCAATATCGCCTATCCAGACCTGTTGCCCGGCCCCATTTTCCACCTGCTCAATGCCATCGCACTGGGCGGCATAGCCGCGGTGGTGGTATTCGCCATGCTTGGCAAGATAGACAAATTTGCCGAGTTCAAATTCACCCGCCATCTGCATGAAATCTCGGCAGACTTGCGCCGTGTCTATCATGACCCGCGTGCGATCTTGTTGCACAGCATTATTTCGGTACTGATACATTTCATCTCGATGCTGGCGGTCTACTTCATCGGCATAGGCGTAGGGCTGAACTATGGCTTGCTGACCTTCCTGGTACTGGTGCCACCTGTCATGCTGCTGACCATTGCACCTATTTCGCTGGCTGGCTGGGGCGTGCGCGAAGGCGGCATGATAGGGCTGTTTCTTCTGATAGGCGCGGATAAAACTCTGGTGTTGTCCATGTCGGTACTGTACGGCCTGATACTGCTGGCCGCTTCCTTGCCGGGCCTCTATCTGTTTTTAATGAATCGACAAAAAAGTGAGTCAAAATGAACGTTGATCTGATGCGCAAGGTTGATTACTACGCGGGTGTGCCACTGTGTTTCCTGGCCACTTTTATCGTTAAATTAAGCAATCTGTTCAGTCAGACCGGCAAACCCCAGCGTGTAGTGCTGGTTGAGCTTTCGGAGATGGGCAGTGCCATTCTGGTAGACCCGGCCATGCAGAAGCTGAAAAACACAGCGGGTGCCGAACTGTTTTTTGTGATCTTCGACAAGAACAAGCCCAGCCTGAAGTTGCTGAACAGCGTGGAAGACAACAATATCTTTACCATACGCGAAACCGGCATCCTGCCTTTGGCTATAGATACACTGAAGTTTTTCTGGTGGTGCCGCCAGCGCCGCATCGACTCGGTGATCGATCTGGAACTGTTCTCGCGTTATAGCGCACTGCTCACCGGGCTGTCCGGCGCGCGCAACCGGGTTGGCTTCCACGCCTTCCACAACGAAGGCCTGTACCGCGGCGCAATGCTCACGCACAAGGTTTCTTATAACGCACATCAGCATATTGCCAAAAGCTTCGTCGGCCTGGTTAATGCATTGCTCTCTGACAAGGCAGAGATTCCCTACTCCAAAACCATCGTCAGCGACGACGAAATCAAGCTGCGCCAGGCCGCTGTCACCGCAGAACAGAAAACCTCCATACTGGACAAAATTCGCGAAGATTACACGGATTTTAATAAATTAAAACAACATGTTATATTGATAAATCCGAATGCCAGTGAACTGCTGCCGCAGCGTCGCTGGATGATGGACAGGTATGCGGAACTGATGCGCCGCATTCTGGCCCATAGCAGTTCAGCAGTTGTGCTGATTACCGGCGCGCCGGCAGAGCGGGCCGAGGCGGAAGCCCTGCGCATAGCGGTAGGGAACTCGCGCTGTGTAAATTTCGCCGGCCGCGTCAAATTTACCGAATTGCCGCCGCTCTACTCCGTGTCGCAGCTGATGGTTACCAATGATTCAGGCCCGGGCCATTTTTCTTCGGTAACTCAGTTAAAAACTTTTGTGCTGTTCGGTCCTGAAACCCCTGCACTGTATGGCTCATTGGGCAATTCCACTGCTATCTATGCGGGGCTCGCGTGCTCGCCCTGCGTGAGCGCGTCAAACCATCGCAAGACTGCCTGTACCGACAATGTCTGTCTGCAGGCTATCACCGTCGACAGGGTATTCAATACCATATCTTCATTTCTGCCTGTATCTGCATAGACCATGTAATACTGCATGAAGTATTATTCGGGTTGCACAGGCGCTGCGCCAAGCCGCCATTAACTGTTGCGCCCGAACTTGAATCCGCGTTAATAGTCAATCAAACCAGCCTCTAAGGAATATTAATCATGTCAGAACAAACCAATAACTGGGAACAAGGCGTGCTTGAAAAGCTTGCCTTTTCAGCCATACAGGAACAGCGCCGCTCGCGCCGCTGGGGCATCTTTTTCAAGTCACTGACCTTCGCTTATTTACTTATAATACTGTTTTTGATTTTGGGCTGGATCGGCCACGGCGAATCTGGCCTGGTTTCCGGAAAACACACGGCACTGATCGACCTTGAAGGTGTCATTGCGGCAAATAATGCAGCTAGCGCAGACAACCTGATCGCCAGCCTGCAAGCGGCATTCAAGGACAGGGGCACGCAAGGCGTTATTTTGCGCATCAACAGTCCTGGCGGTAGCCCGGTACAGGCGGGCTTGGTCAACGACGAAATTCGACGCTTGCGCGCAATGTATCCCAAGATTCCGCTATATGCCGTGGTGGAAGACATGTGCGCATCAGGCAGCTATTACATCGCTGCAGCGGCAGACAAAATTTACGTAAACAAGGCCAGCCTCGTCGGTTCAATAGGCGTGCTGATGGATGGCTTCGGCTTTACCGGCACGATGGGCAAACTGGGTGTCGAACGCCGTTTATTGACGGCCGGCGAGAACAAGGGCTTTATGGATCCGTTTTCTCCGCGCAATCCCAAACAGGAAGCGTTCACGAAGGTGATGCTGGAAGAAATTCACCAGCAATTTATTGATGTGGTTAAGGCAGGCCGCGGCAAGCGTCTCAAGGAATCGCCCGAAATTTTTAGCGGCCTGTTCTGGACCGGACAGAAGAGTATCGAAATGGGATTGGCTGATGAAATGGGCAGCCTGGGCAGCGTGTCGCGCGATGTGATAAAAGCTGAAAACATAGTCGATTTTACGACACGGGAAGGATTTGCTGACCGGCTTGCCAAACGTTTTGGCGCAGGAGTTGCAAGCGCTTTTCAGCCTTTCTCTTCACAATCAGCCGGGATAACTTTACGTTAACTATTCGCTAAATGACCGTTAAATTATCTTGAGCCTGAAAAACACATTCATCTTTGCATTGCTGGCCACGCTGGCGATCAAGCTCGTGCTCGCCAGCGTGGTTCCGATGTCTGGCGACGAAGCATATTTTGTGATCTGGGCCCAACATCTGGATTTTGGCTATTACGACCACCCGCCGATGGTCGGCTGGTTTTTGTATTTGATGAGGTATGTAGGCAACTCGGAAGTAATTCTGCGCCTGCCTTCCATCCTTACATCCACGCTGATAGGCATAGGCATCTACCGCTTGCTTAAACCGCTGGATGAAGCCAAGGCCGCGCTGATTGCAACGCTGTTTCTGGTTTCACCGCTCAATATTCTGTATGTGCTCATTACAACCGATACTCCGCTCATTCTGTTTGTATTCTTTTCCGTCGCGTCATTGTTTAAGGCGTTGCAGCAAAACAAGCCGGGCTGGTATGCGCTTTCCGGCATTCTGTTTGGCATGGCATTCCTGTCCAAATATTTCGCCGTGTTGCTGGGATTGTCGTATCTTGTGTATCTGGTTTTTTCGGCCAAAAGCAGGCAAAAAACTGCGGGATTTGCGCTGCTGTTTCTGTCAGCCCTGCCCTTTGCTCTGGTCAATATTTACTGGAATTACACCCATTGCTGGGACAACATACTGTTTAACCTGTACACGAGGAATGAGGGTGCGCATTTTTCCTTTGGCACTATCGCGATATTCCTTGCCACACAGATTTATTTGATCACGCCCCCGCTGATTTATTTCCTGTACAAGAAGCGCGCCGAATTCAAACGCCAGTTCAGCGACGACTCATTCCGGCTGTTTCTTTTCGTTTTTCTTGTGCCGATTTCGGTGTTCACTTTGCTGTCGTTCAAAAAAGTGATCGGCTTGCATTGGGTGCTGGCATTTTACCCGGCCATCTATTTGTTGCTTAACTGGCTTCTGGATCGAACCACGCTGATTAAAATGCTCAAGTTCATGGCCTGGTTCAGCGCGCTTCATCTGGCTGCGATATTGATAATCGTGGCTATACCGATGGACACATGGAAACATAACAGGCTGTATAGCGGCATGGTTTTCATGTTTGAACCCGCAAAAATTGTCGAAGCAATTCGTCCTTATGAACAACAGCAATTCCTGCTGGCAACCGACGGCTATTCGCCTTCTGCCACCATTTCATATCATTACGGCAAGGAATTTTTCGTGTTTGGCGAAGGCGGCTTGCATGCCCGCCAGGATGACATACTCACCGATTTCAGGCAGTTTAAAGGACGCAATATTCTTATCCTGAAAAAATCAGCCCCTGTAATGCAGGAATATACACCCTACTTTAATCGTGTTGAAACCAGATCCTTTGATGTCCACGGAGTAATTTTTCACCTTGTGCTGGGTTATGGTTTCAACTACGAACCTTATAAGGAAGGCGTGCTCAGGCAGATCAAGAACAAATATTACAAAATACCGGCATATCTGCCTCACGCCCCCTGCTATTTTTGCGAAAAATATTTTCCGGAAGAGTGCAGCCAATAACTGCAATGACATATGCCAACTTTAATTAGCCCAATCTCCGGCTGGGGACGCTACCCGGTACAGAGCTGCGAACTGGAACGCCCCGAGCGCTATGCCGACTTGCGTCCCACAACCGACACCGTGATCGCACGCGGACAGGGACGCAGTTATGGCGATGCGTCGCTGAATGAAGACGGCCGCGTCATCCTCACGGAACGCATAGACCGCATGCTCGACCTGGACGTGAAGCAGGGCATCTTGCGCGCCGAAGCAGGCGTGACGCTGGCTGAAATTCTGCCGGTGATTGTAAAGCAAGGCTGGTTTCTGCCGGTCACACCCGGCACAAAATTTGTGTCTCTCGGCGGCTGCATGGCTGCGGATGTGCATGGCAAGAACCATCATCATGAAGGCTCCTTCGCCGATCATGTGCTTGGCATCGAGTTGATTCTGGCTGATGGCAGCCAAAAAAGCTGTTCTGCCGCCGAAAACGCGGATATTTTCTGGGCTACCGTCGGCGGCATGGGGCTTACCGGAATCATCGGCGAAGTCACGCTCAAGCTGACTCCTATCCAAACCTCGCAAATGATGGTAAGCCATCATGCCGCACGTAATCTCGAACATTTATTCCAGTTGCTGCAAGACCCGGCGCTGGATGATCGTTATAGCGTGGCGTGGATAGATTGTCTGGCAAACGGAGACCATTTGGGGCGCGGCATCGCGATGTTCGGCCATCATGCATCCACTGCCGAATTTGCGGGTAAAAATCCGCTGTCTGCCAAAGCTAAACGCATTCGTTCCTTACCCTTCGATTTTCCATCATGGGCCTTAAACCCGCTAAGCATCAGTGCATTCAACAAACTGTATTACAACAAGGAAAGCAGGAAACATTCGCCCTTCCTGAGCGACTACGACACCTATTTCTATCCACTTGATTCTATTGGACAATGGAACCGTCTATATGGCAAGCGCGGATTTGTGCAATACCAGTGCGTGATTCCGGACAAAACTGCGCTGGTAGGCATGACTGCGTTACTGGGCACACTGTCTGAAAGCCGTCGCGCATCCTTTCTTGCGGTACTGAAACGTTTTGGCGCCCAAGGCAAAGGAATGCTATCTTTCCCGCTGGCGGGATATACGCTGGCGCTTGATCTGCCGATACGCGACAAGGGCTTGTTCAGCCTGCTCGACAAGCTGGACAATATCGTGCTGAAGTATGGCGGCCGTGTTTACCTGGCCAAGGACGCGCGCCTTTCTGCAGAGTCGTTTACCACCATGTACCCGCGCTATGATGAATGGCTCAAGATCAAGAAAGCCATCGATCCAACCAATCGTTTCAGCTCCAGCCTTGCGCGCAGACTGGAGATAGGCAGGTCAAATATCGAAGGGGCCGGCAAATGAGCAGAAATGTGCTGATACTGGGAGCCACTTCCGCCATTGCACGCGGCACTGCCGCAGCGTTTGCGGCACGCGGCGACGACCTGTATCTTGCGTCGCGCGATCTGGAAGAATTAAAGCGCATCGCCGCAGATTTGCATGTGCGCTATGGTGTAAAAGTACGATACGGCCTGTTTGACGCGACAGCAACCGAAACTCACGTAGCCTTTTTAATGAAAGTAATCAAGGATATGCAAGCACTTTCCGGAGTCGTGCTGGCGTTCGGCTTGCTTGGCGATCAGCAGGCGGCGCGTGAATTCAGCGTGGCGGAAAAAATTATTGCCAGCAACTTTACCGGTGCGGTCTCCATCCTGAGCCTATGCGCCAATTATTTTGAGCCCTTTAAACGCGGTTTCATCATAGGCATTTCGTCGGTCGCCGGGGATCGTGGCAGACAGAGCAATTATGTTTATGGCGCAGCGAAAGGCGCATTGAGCCTATACCTGCAAGGCTTGCGCAACCGCCTTTTTGCCAGCGGCGTACGGGTTATAACGATCAAGCCCGGCTTCGTCGATACCGCGATGACCTTCGGCATGCCGGGATTATTTCTGGTTGCTTCCCCGCAGACCATCGGCAAACAGATCGTTAAATCCCTGAGCAAATCCGCAGATGTAGTTTACCTGCCCGGTTTCTGGCGCTACATCATGCTGATCATCAAGCATATTCCGGAAACAATTTTCAAGCGGATGAAAATGTGACGCAGCAGCAAAGCGAAAAGCCGGTCATTGCCGCATTCGACTTTGACGGCACCTTAACGCACCGAGACACGCTGTTTCCCTTTCTGCTGCATGTGGTCGGACCAGTCAAATTTTCCTTCAAGTTTCTGCTGCTGGTGCCAACCCTGACAGGCTATGCGCTCGGTCTTATCCGCAACGATATCGCCAAGGTTAAAGTATTGCGCAGCTTCCTCACGAATATGGAAATGGCAATTCTGCAACAACACGCATTGCAGTTCGCCGAACAAAAACTGCCTGCCTTGTTGCGCAGCGAAGCGATGCAGCGGCTGGACTGGCACCGGCAGCAGGGACACCGTTGCATAGTGGTGAGCGCCTCGCTGGAAATTTATCTGCGCCCGTGGGCGAGCAAGGCAGGCTTCAATGATATTCTGGGTTCCCGCCTGGAGCCGCTTGACGACAGCCGCACCAGCGGAAAACTGCTCGGAGAAAATTGCTTCGGCCCCGAAAAAATGCGGCGGCTGGAAACATTGCTGGGTTCGCGCGATGGTTACATCTTGTATGCCTATGGCGACAGCCGGGGTGATAAGGAGTTATTATCTGCGGCGGATTATCCGTTTTATAAAAAATTTACCGATTGATGAGAAGTTCATCCACTTTAAAAGGCACAAAATTTTAAAGCTCCTTCACCCGAACCCGGTTGCTGTCCCCGCTTGTGGGGAGAGGGAGGAACGAAGCGGAAGGTGAATGGGAACGAATTTTGCTCCAATAGAAGGATTCAAACAGGATCGTAATGAAATTGGTAAATATTAAAAATAATATGCTCGATTTATTGCGCCTGATGCGCCCCCATCAATGGGTCAAGAACACTTTTGTATTGACCGGCTTGCTGTTCGGCCATGCCTGGCATGACCCGGTGTTGGTCGTTCAGGCCATTATCGCCTTTGTCGCCTTTTGTCTTGTTTCCAGCACCGTCTACATCGTCAACGACGTCATCGATATCGAGCAGGACAGACATCACCCCAGCAAACGCAAACGCCCCCTGCCTTCCGGCAAGTTAAAAATATCCACCGCTCTGGCTTTTGCAGCGATACTGGGTATTGCAGGTTTGACCCTGGCTACTTATGCATCATCAAAAGTTGTGTTGATACTGCTTGTTTATGCGGTGATGAACCTCGCCTACTCGCTCAGGCTCAAACATGTGGTGATACTGGATGTGTTTATCATCGCCACCGGTTTTATGTTGCGCATCCTCGCCGGTACGCTGGGTCTCGGCATACCGCCCTCGCAGTGGCTGCTGCTGTGCGGCCTGATGGTGACTTTATTTCTGGGTTTCAGCAAACGCCGTGCCGAGATCATTGCATTGAGCGAAGATAAATCTGCACACAGAAAAGTGCTGCAGGAATACAGCCCGGTGCTGCTGGACAAAATGATAGTGGTGACTGCAGCCGGCCTCATCATGAGTTACAGCCTCTACACGATGAACCCGGATACGATACGCATCCATGGCACGGCCAACCTGATCTACACCGTCCCCTTCGTGATCTATGGCGTTTTTCGTTACATCTATCTGCTGCACCACCAAAGCAGCGGCGGAGATCCTTCCAAAGATCTGGTGCGCGACCCGCATATGCTGATTGTGCTGCTGGGCTGGCTGATTACCACTATCGTGCTGATCGCCCGCTAATATGAACCTAGAAAACGAGGTTGTCCGCAGATTACAAAGATTACGCATGATTAAACAAAGGATTATCGAGAAGGGGTGGTTAACCAATTGGGTGCGCGATGAAGTATTCGTAAGTAATTCAAAATCTGTGCGAATCTGCGAAATCTGCGGATTGAACTGCGGTTTTTAAGATGAATCCTCCGCATACACACCCGATGCTGAATGGATGGCGCTTCCGCGCGATGCTTACAGTCGTGCTGCTGAGCGCGACATGCTATCTCGCATTTTCCCTGTGGGGCGGCTGGAAGGAAGTGGTTGAAGCCCTGGTCAAGGTGGGAGTAATTGGCACCTTGATCGCGCTCGCACTCTCGCTGAGCAACTATCTGCTGCGCTTTGCACGCTGGCAAAAATTTCTGGCTCAGCTCGGGCATAGTGTTTATTGGCAGGAAAGCCTGCGCATCTATATTGCAGGCTTCGGCCTCACCATACTGCCGGGAAAAGCCGGTGAAACGATACGCAGCGTGTTTCTGAGAAATCATCAGATTTCCTATCCCGAAAGCCTCGCCGCATTTTTTTCCGAGCAATTTTCCAACCTGATCAGCATGATGTTGCTGGTTTCTGTGGGCCTGTGGGCTTACCCTCAGGCCCAGCCGGCAATCGTTATACTCGGTGGAATCATACTGTCCATCCTGATCGTGTTGCAGCAAAACAAATGGCTGCGAAGCTTCGAAGCACTGGTGCAGAGAAGACTGCCCGCAAGACCGGCCCAACTCATCACCTCCGGCATTGAAATCGTGCTGCACTCGAGACGCTGTTTCAGCCTCCCCATGCTGATCTACGGTATTGCGATCGGACTGCTTGCATGGGGTGCCGAAGGACTCGCGTTCTATTACATCATGCATGTCCTCGGCAGCGATCTGTCATTCCAGTCCGCCCTGTTTATCTACGCATTTTCGATGCTGGTCGGCGCGCTCAGTTTCCTGCCGGGAGGCCTCGGTGGCACTGAAGCCACGATGGTTGCACTGCTGATGCTGCATAACATCCCGCAACCGCAAGCGGTCGCCGCAACAGTATTAATCCGTCTCGCAACATTGTGGTTTGCAGTGGCGCTGGGGGTGATTGCATTGACGCTGCCTGAGAGAAAAACATAGCGCTGAAAATTACTTGCCCTTTGTCAAAGCGGAAACAGTCCGTTTCCTGAAGAACTGGATCGGATCAATATTGGCACGGCAAAAACATCTTTCAGACAATTCTTGTGAACTATTATTGAAAACGGCAATCGTATTGATATAAATGTGTTCACAACAATGCGCGTCAAATCAGCCAAGCAGTTATTTCACAAGGAATTTACCATGAAATTTATCAAAATACTTCCTGCAGCTGCGAGCATAATTGCATTAACTGCAACCATTGCGTTTGCTCGTGACCAGAAGGAAACAGAGGAAATCGAGCCTTTCAGAATAAAGGTTGAAATGCGAGACTCAACAGATAATATTGACAAGATTGCGGCTCTCGCCATACCTGTTTCGGTGGATAGCAGAAATGAAAAGATTTACCATGTTGAAATTGAACGCGGCAATAAGACGAGCGTGGTATCAATAGATGCATACTCCGGCAGAATACTTGACAACACTGAAATTCCGGCAAAAAAGTCCTGATGGGCTTGTTAAACATAACTTCACCCTAACGGACATGGCGATGACACCACCCACGATAATAAAACTCGCCATGCCCGTTCCCCTCTCTCCAGCTCTCTCCAGCTCTCTCCCTCGAACGGGCGAGAGGGGCAAGGTCTCGCTGCACGAGTTTCACGTTAATGTGTGTGCCGTGCAATATTTCAAAACTTGCTTAATCATGAAGGCTAGCTTATGAACAGTAACGTGTGGAAGGCGACTTTTGCGCTGGTAATATTGGTTGGAAGTATTGGCGCGTATTTTTACTGGCAACAGACAGCACCCAAGCCGGAAGTGCTTGTAAAAGCCCCCCCACCTTCGATACCTGCAACACCCAAGCCGGAAGCGCCGCAGGTAATAGAGGAGGCTCCTGCCGCAAAAGCTCCGCTTCCGCAATTGGCCGAAAGCGACAGCTTTGTGGTCGATTCCCTGGCCGGTCTGATTCGCAACAAGTCGTTGATGAAGCTGTTTCACACTGAACGCATCATTCGCAACCTTGTTGTCACGATAGACAATCTTCCGCGCATGAAACTGCAGTTAAGCATGTTGCCGGTCGAGCAGCCTGCAGGCAGGTTTATTAGCGCCGGGAGCGAAGATTCATTAACCATCGGCCAGAATAATGCGGCGCGTTACACTCCTTATGTGAACCTTGCCGAGGCGATCGACGTCAAGAAACTGGTGGAACTGTATGTCCGGCTTTATCCGCTATTTCAACAGGCATACCAAGAAGTTGGCTACCCGAACAAGTATTTCAATGACAGACTGATCGAAGCGCTCGATGATCTTCTTGATGCGCCGGACATCAAGGAGCCTGTTAAACTGGTTCAGCCCCAAGTGCTCTATCAATTTGCGGATCCTGCGCTTGAAGAACTTTCCATAGGGCAGCGTATCCTCATGCGGACGGGCAGCAAAAATGAAGCTAAGCTCAAAGCCAGGTTGCTCGCGATCAAAAAGGAACTCAACCTGCACATGCATGAAAAAAAGATAGGGCAACTGTAAGCCGGGAAATTTTTTTAACATACTGATTGCATTGCTCATTCACGGTCCGCTCTGTTGCTCTTGCCTATCGATAGCAACAGCCACACGCCGCCCGCCGCCGCACCTAGGAAACCGAGCAGACCGAACAGCGGCAGCCCCAGCAGACTGGGGCCGCCCGACACGGTCATGACAATAGATGAACCGATGATAAGTGCCGCGACGACGATGCCCACTACCAGCCGGTTGGCGGCCTTGTCGAGCTGGTTGCCTACATGCTTCAAGTGATTGATATCAATATGAATTTCTGCTCTACCGCGGCGCGCGGCGCGCAGCAGCCGCGAAATATCCTGCGGCAAGCCTGCAATAATCTCCACCGCCTCACTGGCTGAACGCCAGCCGCGTTTGATGAGCGCGGCTGGCGTGTAACGCGCGCGCATCTTCCGCTCCAGCAAGGGCATCGCCTCGCCAGCCATGTTGAAGTTTGGGTCGAGCTCGCGCCCCATCCCTTCGAGCGAGATGAATGCCTTGACCAGCAGTGCCAGGTCGGACGGCAAGGCCAACTGGTGCTGGCGCAGGATGGACACCAAATCTGAAAGCATCGAAGCTATTTTAAGCTGTTTCAGCGCCACCCCGTGGTACTGATCGACGAAGATCTGGATTTCCAGTATCAGGCCGGCTTCATCCACGTTTTCGTCGTCCGCCCAGTCGAGCATCACCTCGGCGACGCGCTCGGGTTCGCGCTGCACCAGTCCCAGCAGCAGGCGTACCAACTGATCGCGGCGCTGTTCGGTTAAGCGTCCCACCATGCCAAAGTCGATGAAGGCGATGCGGTTGCCGGAGAGATAAAAGACGTTGCCGGGGTGCGGATCGGCATGAAAGAATCCGTCCTCAACGATCATCTTCAAGACAGCATGCGCGCCGCGGCGGGCGAGTATCCTGCGGTCAAGACCCGCCAGATCGACAGCCTGCAGCTTGCGTCCGGGAATGCCGTCGATGAATTCCTGCACGCATACTCTCTCACCTGTCCACTGCCAATAAACGCGGGGTATAACGATAATTGCAGGTGTCGGGTGCGGTTCGAGCGTGGCTTGGTCTGTGGCGACATTAGCGGCTATTTCGCGCTCAGAATCCGTATCGGTGTAGTCCTTAAAATTCGCCGCTATGCGTTCGGCATTGCGGCATTCGCTGCCGAAATCAAGCTCGCGCCGCAAGGATTGGGTAAACTGGCGCACCACTTCCCGTGGCTGGTAGCGGCGCAGCTCCGCGCTCTCCGTCGCAGCCAGATCGGCCAGTCTCGCGAGCCAGCGCAGGTCGGCCTCGATGATCGGACGGATACCGGGACGACGCACTTTCACCACCACCTCGCTGCCGTCACCAAGCCGTGCACGATGCACCTGCGCGATGGATGCGGCAGCCAGCGGCTCCGCATTGAATGCGGCAAATATTTCCTCAGGTGGCGCGCCCAAGTCTTCCAGCAGTTGCCTGCGCACCCCGGCATACGGAACAGCGACCGCGCTATCCTCTAACTTGCTGAATTCGTTTATCCATTCGGGTTCGAACAGATCCACGCGGGTGGCGAGCAACTGGCCGAGCTTGATGAAAGTAGGGCCCATTTCCTCCAGTGCGCGCCGCACCCTGGCGGGCGGAGCAAGGTGGGCAAATTCTTCCGCATTGCTCCAGTGCAATGCCCTCCCCGCGCGTTCCAGCGTATTGGCCAGCCCCATTCTGCGCACTATGTCGCCGAAACCGTAACGGATCAACACCGAGGCGATATCGTTCAAGCGCCCGAGATCACGCGCGGCCCCCAGCATTTGCCACAGCATCAGTCGCCCTTGCCGGCAGGCCGCTGGCCGGGTTTGACCCGATCGGCGAGCCCGCTGAGTACACCGGCTGCGACCTGGCGCAACAGATCGGCAGTGGCGTGCGCCAGTTTCACGCCAACTTCACGCTGCGCATGGCCTGCACTTCCGATATGTTGTGTAAAAGTTGCCAGTGTTGTTTTCAACTGGGCGCCGACGGCGGTGCCGTTGCGCTTGGCATGTGTTCCCAGATCGCGCAAGGTGTCTGCCACCAGGCCCTTGGCAGCCGAGGCCGACGCTTGCAGGGTTTGCAGAAATAACGCCTCCAGACTTTCCAGATCGGCACGCGCGCGGGTGAGATCTTCGCTGGAAAATTTCTGTGCCCGCCCCGCCGCTTCTTCCACAGCAAGCTTCGAGGCTTCGGCAAATTGCGCCAGCGCCAAATCCAGCCCACTGACGGCATCGCCAATCAATGACCGGGCTGCCTGTGTCTGCGCCGAAGTCTGTTGCAACTCGTGCTGCACGCCTTCGCGCACGCCTTGCACCACGGCATTCATGGTGCGGCGCAAGGATTCAAGGTCAAGGGTATGTGCGTTCATTGCGCCGAGTGTCAGTTTGCGCACCGCTTCCTGAACGTCCTTACCATGCGCTATCGCGTTACGCACCTCCTCTGCGAGCGCGGCGCTTTCAGGTCCGGTTCCGCCAGATTGCTTTGATTTATTTTGCATGATCGAATTCGCCTTTATTTCCGGGATGATTGATGCGATATACAGCTTGCCGACAAGGTTTCTTTTCCTGCCAAACCTCCGCCCGACCATAGCACAACAAGCCCGCTACTGCTGCGAGACGCCCCTCTTTTCACAGCAAAGGTTTCAGTTTCTGCAATACAGTTTGCATGATTGCAGGCTGCGCCGCAGCGGTAGGGTGCAGATTGTCGGCCTGAAACTGGTCCGCGCCAACCTTCTCGAGCATAAATGGAACCAGTGCCAGATGATGGCGTTGCGCCAGCTTTGGGTAAAGAGTTTTAAAACGCGTGGTATAGTCAAGCCCGTAATTCGGCGGTAACTGCATACCCAGCAATAACACCCTGGAACCCGCATGCTGCGCTTTCCTGATAATTGAACCCAGATTCTTTTGCGTAATATCAAGCGGCGTTCCGCGCAAACCATCATTGGCGCCCAGTTCAAGAATGACTATCTCCGGACGATACTCCTTTAATGCCGTATCTATGCGTTGCACGCCACCATTGGTCGTTTCTCCGCTAATACTGGCATTAACCACTCTATAATGCGGATGAGTACGCTGCAATTCAAGTTGCAGCAGATTGGCCCAGGCGGCTTCACGCGGAATACCGTATCCCGCCGACAGGCTATCGCCAAATACAAGTATGGTAGATTGCGCGTTGCCGACCGAGGGTAACAGACACAGAATACCGAGCAGTAAAATTCGAAAAATATAAGAGGGTTTCATGGCATCCATTGTGCAAGCGGTTGATTTGGGCAAGCAAGTATTAAGTGGCGGTCAGCCACTGCAAATTTTGCAAGATGTAAATTTTAGCGTAGAGGCGGGCGAGAGTCTCGCTATTTTGGGTGCATCAGGCTCCGGCAAGTCGACGTTGCTGGGTTTGCTGGCAGGCCTCGATGTTCCCAGCAGGGGCACCGTGATGCTGGATGGCAATAATCTGTTCGCCTTTGACGAAGACGAACGAGCACGCCTGCGCGGCCGACTGGCGGGATTTGTATTTCAGTCCTTTCAATTGTTGCCCGCCCTTTCCGCGCTGGAAAACGTGATGTTGCCGCTGGAGCTGCAAGCGGTGTCAGGCGCACGGGTGCTTGCACAGGAAACATTAAAACAAGTGGGGTTGGAGCAGCGCATGACGCACCTGCCGAAACACCTGTCCGGCGGCGAACAACAACGGGTAGCGCTGGCGCGCGCCTTTGTGACCAAACCCAAGATCCTGTTTGCTGATGAACCCACCGGCAATCTTGACGCCGCAACCGGCGCTCAGGTCATTGAACTGATGCTGAATCTGAATCGCATTCAGGGCACCACCCTGCTCCTGGTTACCCACGACGAAGCACTGGCGCAGCGCTGTGACAGGCAATTGCGGCTGGCTGCCGGGAAGGTGGTGTAATGTCGCGCAATTTAATTCCTGGCCTGCGCCTCGCCTTATCCATGCTGGCCCGTGACTGGCGCGCCGGCGAGTGGCGCGTATTGTTGCTTGCGCTGCTACTGGCTGTCGGCAGCATCAGCACCGTAGGCCTGTTTGCAGACCGCGTGCGGCAAGCGCTGCAACAGCAAGCACACAACCTGATCGGCGCGGATTTGCGCATCACCTCGACACATCCGCTGCCACAAGCCTACCGTGAAGCGGCGCAACAACGCGGTCTGCGCGTCGTTGCCACGGCCTCCTTTCCCAGCATGGTGTCAAATGGCGGCACGAGTATGCTGAGCGAAGTACAGGCGGTAGAGGACGGCTATCCCTTGCGCGGAAACATCCAGATTATCGATTCAAGCGACCAGGGTTCGCTCAACGGTGACAGCAGCGAACCACCGCAAGGCCACGCTGCGCTAACGGTTCCTGCACGCGGCACACTGTGGGCAGATGAACGATTGTTGCGGCGCATGGATGTTAAATTGGGTGATGAAATCAATCTGGGTGCATTGCATTTGCGTCTTGCAGCCATAGTATTGAGCGATGTAGACCAGGCGGTCAGCTTTACCAGTATCGCACCGCGCGTAAAAATCAACATGGCCGACCTGATCGCAACCGGCCTGGTGCAGGAAGGCAGCCGCATCAATTATCGGCTGCTGGTCGCGGGTGAGAACAATCAGGTAGAAAATTTTCGTCTGTGGGTGAAGCCCAAAATCAAGCCGGGTGAAAAACTCGAAGACGTGCGCGATGCGCGCCCGGAAATTCGCCAGGCAATGGAGCGGGCGGAGCATTTTCTCGGCCTCGCAGCGCTGATGGCCTTCGTGCTGGCGGGCATCGCGATGGCACTTGCCGCCCGCCAGTTTATTACCAGACATCTGGATTCCTGTGCGATGATGCGCTGTCTGGGCGCGACACAAAATCAGGTGCTGCTTATTTTTCTATACCAGTTTTTGTTGCTCGGTGTTGCCGCCATCATACTGGGAGGTCTGCTGGGATGGGCTGCCCAGTCATCATTGGTGCAATCCGTTGAAGCACTGCGCGAAGCCAATCTTCCTGCGCCGGGCTGGCTACCCTTATTGCAGGCTGCCATCAGCGGCATGGCGCTGCTGCTGGGCTTTACCTTTCTGCCTTTGTGGCAGTTGAAATCCGTCTCTCCGCTGCGCGTGATACGCCGCGAGCTGGGTATCCCCAGCACCAACACCGGCATGGTGTACGCGTCTGGTGCTGCAGTGTTGTGCACATTGTTTTTGTGGCAGGCAGGTTCGATCAAACTCGGTTTGACGGTCTTGGGCGCCCTGGCTGCAGGACTGCTGCTGTTTGGATTTATCGCATGGTCGAGCTTGCGCCTGTTGGCCGCCGTGCCGCTAGGGAATCGCCACGTATTCGCCAATCTCGCGCGTCACGGGCGCGGCAATGCGGTGCAAATTGTCGCGCTCAGCCTTGGCGGCATGAGCCTGCTGTTGCTGACGCTGGTACGCACCGAGCTGATGCAGAACTGGCGCGAAGGTTTGCCGCCGGATGCGCCCAACCGCTTTATTGTCAACGTGCAGCAAGACCAGCGCGAACCCGTGCTGCAGTTCTTTAAACAGCATGAACTGGCCCCGCCCAGCCTGTTTCCAATGGTGCGCGGGCGCTTGATTGCGATTAACGGGCACGATATCAACTCCAGTGACTACCCTGACCAGCGAGCCCGCGCGCTGGTGGAGCGAGAAACCAATTTGTCCTGGTCTGCCAATGTGCCGCAAGGAAACAAACTGGTGCAGGGCAAGTGGTGGACACCAGTTGCGAAAGCCGGCAGTCAACCTGCCAGTGAAATATCACTGGAAGAAGGCATCGCAAAAACACTCGGCATCTCGATAGGAGATGTGCTGACCTATGACATAGCCGGCAACCCGTTCAGCGCCAAGGTAATAAATTTGCGCAAGGTGCGCTGGGACTCGATGCAGGTTAATTTCTTCGTCATCGCCGCGCCCGCCTTGCTGCAAAATTATTCGGCCAGTTACCTCAGCAGTTTCTACCTGCCCCCTGACAAAGCGCGCGCCGGTGACGCGCTGCTGAAGGCCTTCCCCAACCTGCTGGTGATCGACACCGACGCGATAATTATTCAACTGCGTCACATCATGTACCAGATTGCGCAAACGCTGGGAGCGGTATTTCTGTTTACCCTGTTAAGCGGGCTGGCCGTGCTGTATGCCGCGCTTCTCGCCACGCAGGACGAGCGCATATATCAATCTGCAATTTTGCGCACACTGGGCGCAGACAGCCGTTACTTACGCCGTCAGCACCTCACCGAGTTTGCCGTTCTCGGCGCACTCAGCGGTCTCTTTTCTGCAGCAGGTTCTGCTGCACTTGGATGGGTGTTGGCGAAGTATGTACTGGAAATTCCCTTTACACCGCCTGCCCTGCTATGGCTGGTCGGCATTAGTGGAGGCATGCTGATTGTGATGCTGGCGGGTTGGCTGGTGACGCGACGGGTTGTTGGTCTGCCGCCGTTGCAAGTACTGGCAGCATGAAGTATGGGGTGGTACATTGCTGGATAGCAAAGTGGATATCGAAGGTGCAAGAATTATTATGCAATATTATCTGTCGCCAATTTTTTCCTCCTAACGGTCATTGCGGTTGCGGCCACCACCGAACTTGGTTTCCTTCACGTTAAATCTGCCCCAGCCAGCCCCGGTCATGTTGCCGAAACGCCGCACGCAATTCTTCGAACCAAACCGCGTCCAATCCCCCGGCGTCAGCCCATGCGATGTTTTGTTTCAAATGTTTCATGCTGCCGGTACCGGTGATCGCACTCGATACATGGGGTGACGACAGCGCAAAGCGGATCGCGACCTCGCCCCAATCATGGCCATTGCTGGTGAGTTCCATCGCGCGCCAGCGCAGCCAGTATTCCTCGCAGTAATCGCCGACCGGCCGCTCATCGAAGCGCCACGGGTGATTGGCTGCGGGGCGTTTCGCGACAAATCCCTTTGTTGCGATATTGGGCAGGACATCGTCGATCACACGCTGATCGAAAATATTCAGGGAAGCCATGAAACCATCGAAACGGCCAGTGGCAACCGCATAAGCGAGATCGTCGTTATCTCCCGAGTAAGCAATCGCGCGCACCTTGCCGTCGGCTTTGGCCCTCTCCAGCGCAGCTATGACCTCGCCGCGTTGCAGCGTGACGCGCGGACAAGAATGCAGATGCGCGATATCGATCCGGTCGGTGCGCATGATGCCAAGCGCCTGCTCGATGCCTGCGGTGATGCAGGGGCCGGTCCAATCCGCGTAGCCGTCGATGCCGTAACCGAGTTTGGTCGAAATGACAATGTCGTCGCGCCGCGATGCGAGGTGGCGTCCGATCCGCTCTTCCGAGCGTCCATAGCTGCGCGCCGTGTCGATCAGCGTGATGCCAGCATCAAGCGCAACGTTTAACAAGGAGACAATTTCGGCTTCTTCGATATCAGGGTCCCCGATCTGTGCGGCACCCAAACCGAGAGCAGAAACCATCAGGCCGGTTTTTCCATAAGGGCGTTGCTGAACCATAGCGTTCGAAACTCCGTGAAAAGAGCCGGTTAAAGATCATTCAGGATGCGCTGTTTCTGCTGCCTGTATTCGGACTCGTTGATCAGTTTCTGTTCGAACAGTTGCTGCAAGGTCTGCAATCGTATGGCAACTGACTTATCGGCTTTAGGGCTGGCATCTGCCGGCTTGCTGAGATCCGGGTTCTTTGATTGTAAAAGTTCACCGACGGGAACGATCTGTGATTTTGCCGTCGAGACAACAGTCGTTAGAGGAGCGCTTGCCGCAGCCAGGACTGGCTGTATATCGTTGATCGCATGTTTGCCCCATGAAACTCCACTAAGACCAATATTTTCAGCAAGTTGTCGTACCTGTTGCTCAGTGGAAGCACCCAGCACGTCAACCACCGGGCCAGGGTTAGCGCCACTGTAACCAAATGTATCTTGAGGACTCCCACTCGCGGGTTGCATGACACCCAACTGGAGCCGATCGAGCGGTTTTTTTGTTGACGGGAACAGCGACAAGTCCGCCGGGATGGTGGTAATAGCCCCGGTGACAAAAGCCGTGACCGCCCAATCCGTTCCGTCACTTCCCGAAAAAAAACTAGCGGGTACGAAGAAGGTTATCGATTTGCCAAGAACGCGAATTCTTGTTGGAAAAAAAATAGACTGGTCGACACTTGCCTCGGTCTCGCTTTTTGTTCGATCGGGATACTGCTCGGTCAGCGCGCCCAGTAATTGCTGCCGCATCAACTCAGGCCGCGGTGTGACGATCACGGCCTTTTCCCATGCATAGGCCGGGTCAATGCGCACATGACGCCCGGGAACGGTAAAGGTGTTGCCTGACCCACTTTTGCGATCAGTATCAACATAAATATCTAAATTGAATTGGTAAAAACCCTTGCGTGCAAAATTTGCCAGAGATTCAGCGCCTACTGAATTTGGAACGCCGTTGGGGTCGCGGATCGGGTTCTTGAAGATCGCCTCAAACCAGAATCCTTCCTCATCACGACTGATCTGCAACTGAGTCAGATCGAGATCGCCCTTTTGGAAATCTGAACGTTGCGGATAGATCAATGTGCCGTCACCGAAATCATCGCCAGTCGGATCGCTGATGGTTATCAAGGGCTGCCGACCGGCCCAGGCATTCAACACGGTCAACACAAGAGTAATAAACAGTAAAGAGGACTTCACGTGGCTATACTTTCTCATTCTTATATCCTTCACATGTCAAACCTCTGCAACACAGACGCGTGGCCTTATCTGGTCCAATCAGACTTATCGATTGCAGCAGTTGGCCACAAGTCAAACGTACTGAGCAAAGAATCAGCCTCAGGTAGAACAACCCTCCCAAACCAAGAGAGGGTTTCGTTTCCTGAACAAGCAGTAAATGTGGAAGCGCCAGCCTTAGAAATTGACTTGGGCGTAAGCCTTCAACCGGTATTGCTGGATATATGCCTCTGAACCGACTGTTTCGGTCGGATTGCCATTGCCTTGGATCCATTGCGTCAACATTCCCACTTCATAACCGGGCAAATTATAGGCAAAGCGCAGACTGTAGATGTTCTTGGAATTATTGAATACATTGCCGCCGGAAGTGATATCACGGAAATATCGACCATATGATACCGTACCGTACAGTTGACTAAATAGCTGGTTACCCGCGCTAAGCGTGACACCGCTATCTGTCACCTTGCGGCTGACTCCGAAGACAATATAGTTATCATCATTGTCATCCACCCTTTTATACTTAAGATTGGTATCCAATCCCCCCATCACAGGATAGATGTGATTGAGTTTGAAGATAAAGATATTGGTATTGCGATCCTGGTTGGGAGCAAAAACGTTGTACAAGGGGCCCGTCGTAGGATAATTAGCCCAGTTATTGTTATAGCCTACGTGGGTATATTCAAGTGACAAGGGTGTATTACCTGCGTCATATTTGGCGACTACAGTAATTCCCTTCCAGCCCACCACCGACTCGGCAGGCGATTCATCAAAGTCCATGAAGGAATTATCGGTCAGGCCATTTTGAGCACCATTAGGCACACCCGGCGCTCCATTCGGCGATGCTGCTCCCTGTGTATAGTTTGCTGCCGCGCCACCTGACCAGAGCGGATTCCCCCACTTATACCAGGCAGACTCTGAGCCTTCCGTGAGCAGCACGTCGGATTCGCGACGCGCAGCGGACGTGCTGTAAAAACCTGCCCCAATATCGAAGTACTGGAAGTTGAAAGCCAGACTCTCAATTGGCGTTTGCGTCCAGTCCACATCCAGCTTGAAAGCTCTGTCGGTGACATAACCTGTTGGAGTATTACCCCAATTTTCGCCAATTGAACCAGAGGATGGTTCAGACGATGACCAATAGAACGCGCCTCGCAAATCAATTGAGTCTGTTGGACTGCCATCAGCCTTGAACGCAAAGACTTCATTCTTGTAGATGCCGGTCGTATTCACGCCTTCAAATTGTGGCGTCGTAACAGAAGGATTTGACAGCGTATGATCAATGAAAGATTGATAGCTTGTAGTGAGCTTTGCACTTCCAACAGGCACTTTAAACTGCGCGATATAAACCGCTTCATTGTATTGCGTAGCATCCGTACTGCAACACGTAGCCCCTTGACCGTAGTTAAATTGGAGATAGTTTGGCAAGGATACGCGCGCGAACTCCCAACTACTAGCGGCTCCCATTGGCCCCATGAAATATAGGCCATTGTAATTATCACGATCGATGTAGCGTACTTTACCGACAGTAAACGGATCAAACATTCCCCAGTCACTTGAACCTATACGGGCAAGATGCAACCAACTGTAACCCGGCGTGAGCTCGGCATATGCACCACGCAATTTCATGAATTTCATATCATTGACGTTGTTGTTAACATTACCCTCGTTACCAAAACCACCGTAGTCGGTCCAGTAGGATGCACTGCTGCGACTCTGGATGCGACCGCCCGCCTCAACCTGGGGTGAAATTTTTGCCTTGAAGATAACGTTGATTTCGGTAAATTGGCCTTGATCGCTTCCGCTGGCTGTATCAATGCTGCTGGTAGATGCCGCGTTCTGATTTCCATCGAGAAATTTCATGTAAATATTTGAACCGCTAAAGTCCATCGTGGTGGCCGAGGCAGAACCTGCCATGACCAAACCAATGGCAAGGTATAACGGTTTTACTGTGTAATTTTCCATTTTAAACTCCCTATTTTTGTGAGTGTTTAAGTACGAATTACTTTCTAATCATTTTAAGGGTGGCACGTTTGACCGCTTCTCCATTGGGGCCGCAGGTATAAGCCAGCATTTCAGATTGTTTGGAATCGGGACCGTCCAGCACATCCATTGTGTGCGGGTCGCAGTCGCCATCATTGCCTCCGCCAAAGCGGTGCTGGCCTTCATACTCATTTACCTTGCGCGTCAGCAGATCACCGGCAGCAGGGAAGCCTTCGTTGGATTGCATGACCACCTGATAACCCCAGGCATCGACATTGCCGTCACCACCCAGTTCGCTCAGCGGCACCGAGCCCTTGATCGTGCGATTATTGCCACGGGTCATGTTGGGTACAACGATGTCAGCAATAAGCTTGGGGGCTTTGGTCTGGGCCTCGCCAACGACTCTGGCCTTTTTTTGCGGTGACAAAATCACCACCTTGTTCCACTCGCTACCCGGGGCAAACTGCAGGTTGAGGCCGGGAAGACTTTCTGTGTGACCGCCGGGTGCATTCTTGATAAAGATAAAAATCATTTGCACGGAAAAGCCGCCTCCCATACCCCACGGGTCTTCCAGCGAGCTGTTCACATCAACAGCGAATTCCGCCTGATCGCCGTTTTTCTTGATCACGACCTTGGTGATATCAAAAGAACCGGGCTTGTAAACACTATCGGTGGGATAAACGTAGTTGCCCGGGCCATTGTCATCCCCTTTGGGGTCGTCGAATTCAACAGCATGGGCGGTCGAGATGCCTATTGCCAGCAGGGATGCAAGGCAAACGGCGAGTGGAATCTTGTTATTGTTCATATGCTTTCTCCTTCTCTCTATTGAATATTACAGATAGCAAACAACACTTCCTGTGGCGAACTCGAGATTCAGATACTTATACAAATACAACATCACCATCGGAAGTGAAACGCTCACCGGATTATCAGTGAATTACCTTGGTTGCAGCAAAATACACAGCGGACTACGATTTTTTTGGTCAAATCGTAAAAAATATCGTCCTGATCAAAGGCGCTGCACAGTTGCATAAGAGACATATTTCGCCTCTGGTCAAGTTGAACAATGCAGCAGCCAAAACTCGATTTGTTCAAAGAGAGATACCGTTTAGCTAAGGGACGCGGCGGCTTTTTGCCGCGTACCTCTTGAACGGCTTGTTCCAACAAATGGTTCAGATTGTGGCTCGCTGCGCGATCACGATCTAACCTTACTAGTTAGCGTAGTAATCGGGCTGCATCCGCAAATCGCCACGAAGAAACACAAAAATAATATATAATTTAATTATTTATTATCAATATGTTATAGTATTTCTTAAGGGACATTTTTATATTTGTCCTGTGTCAAAGTTTGAGCCGTTTCATGAACTGCGAAAGGAACTGTCAGCGTTTCGCCTGCGTGGAACGGATGATGTAGGTGTTCCCGCCAAGTACCTTGTTGCCTTGGCGTGCGATGATAGAGAAGCGCACCGATGAACCGAGCGGGATTTTTCCGGCGTCGTACACGAGTGCCAGGCGCCATGTGGCGCGGGGCGGAATCGGCAGCCGGATATGCGCCTCGCGCGCGTCCGTGACCCGATAGAAGGCTGCAAGATTGACTTTCATTACTCGCGCCAGTTGCTGCTGATTCTTATCCAGCGCGATCTTCACCACTTGCGCGCCTTTCGATTCGACGCCCTTCACTGTCGGCAGCAGGAAACCCACCACCGCGTCCTTCGGCAGGTCCACTCGCGAGATGAGCAAGTCCACGTAGCGCAGTTCGCGGCTGGGGTTCGGCACGTCCATGCTTTCCATGCCCTTCGGCATGCCGCCCGCCGGTGCCGGCGGCGTGTCGATGACGTGCAGGTTGCGCAAGCTGATCTGGCGGTTGTTCGGAACCAGCTCCCACAGGCGTCGTTCGTTGGTTGCGCGAACGTTAGGATCAATCGGGTCCGTGACCGATTCGGTGACGATCAACATACAACTGTGCTGCGCCTGCCCCATCGGGACGGTCCAGTTGAAACGCGCCGTCTCCGGCAACTCGGGGTTCACGACCGGAATCACGCGACATGGATTCGCCGGATCGGCGAACTGCCAACCCGATCCGGGGGTGAGTGCACCGCACCCCGTAGAACCCGAGGGGAACGTTGTCGTCCAGAAATCATTGGGTAGCAACGGTAACCCGGCGCTGGCATCGGCAAAAAGCGCCATGACACGCACGTTGGTGGCCGGTTGCAGGCCCATGTTGTTCACCTGCGCGTACACGCGCGCCGCCTGCCCGCGCTGCGGATCAGCATCGCGTATCGTGCCGGCGGGACAGTCACTCAATTGAATCGGGCAGCTTTCCGCCTCCACATGATCGGCCGAGACGATCTGGTTCTTCACCGGCGCTGCAGACGGAACGTCGATACGCACATCCGCTGAATTCCACCAGTAAAGGCGACCCGCTGTAGTGTCATCCGGTTTGTAAAAACCGGGCCGCGCGGGATCCGGAATTGGATGCTCCGGGTCAGGCACGCCGGAAGGCGATGGCGTGACGCCGCGGTCAACGACGTTGTCGCGCACCACGAGTTGGGCGGAAGAACAGGTGATGCCTGGGCGGATGTCGCGCTGGAAGGCTCCGTGACCCATCGAGCCGATCTGGAGGGTGCCGGTGGCGCGATTGACCCAGATATCGTTAATGTCGAGTCCATCAGGCAGACCTTCATCGAAGGGTATCCACGCGGCGCTCGGCGGAGTGGCGCCCACAGCGGGCGTGATCGTGCCGCGAAACGCTCCGATATCGGTTACCGCGTACAATCCGTTCGCGTTACTCGGGTCGAGCACGGCGCCAGTGATCGCACTCGTCGGCAATGCGGTGATGCCGGTGCCGGCGATCGAATCCCAGTGCGCGCCGGTGTCGACCGTGAGGTAGATGCCGTTATTGGTCGCGGCAATGGCGCGCGCCGGGTTCGTGGCGTCGACGTAGACCGAGTTGGTCTGGACAAACGCAGGCAGCCCAGCAGATGCCTGCGTCCAGTTCGTTCCGCCGTCGGTCGTGCGCCAGATTTCACCGTTGCTGTTGCCAACGTAATAGGTTTGAAATGCCGACGACGGAGCTATACCGATCGCGGTGATCCGATTACCGGCCGCCAAGTTGATGCTGGCATTGTTCCAATTCAAACCATCGGTAGTTTTGATCAGGCGAGTATTCGTGCCGTCGGTTCCCGCGGCCAGCGCCGCGCCGGCAACACTGGAATCGGATACCACCGGACTCTTCATGCTGATGTCTGCCGGCAGCGTCCACGTTGCCTGGCTGCCACCGCCAACCGTTCCTGGTACCGGGTTGGTCAGCTCAAACAGCCAGCCGTTGCAGTTGGCGTAGAGCGTACTCGCGTTGGCAGCATCAATCGCAACGTCCGATCCGTCGCAACCGCCTGGTTGATACCAGGTGCGATTGCCGAACGTGATCACCGTGCCGTTGTCTTGCGTCCCGCCGGCGGCGATGCCCGCAAGCGCCTGCTGGGACGTGGCGCGATAGTACTCCGTGATCACGATTCCGTGCGAAACGTTGTTCCAGTGCCACGTCGCGCCGGAAGTATCAGTAGTGCGAAAAATTCCGCCGTCGTTGCCGACGTAGACGATCTTGCTATTCGTCGGATCAAACGCCACGGCATGATGATCGGCGTGCACGCCGAGCGGGTAAGTGGCATCGGTCCCGTTCCAGACGTTGTTCCATGTTGTGCCGCCGTTGGTAGTCTGGAAGATGCTGAGACCACCGCCCCAGACGATATCGGCATTCATGGGATCTACCTCGAGCACGCTGTTGTACCAGGAATACGAACTAGAGTCGTTCAGGGTCGCGCCGCCGGCAACGACACTCCAGGCATCACCGCCGCCACCCGGTGTCTCAGCCGCGGTTGTGGTCTTGTAAACGCCTTGCAGTTGCCCGGTGCTCCCCGTTTCGACTTTGGCGTAGAGCACCGACGGATTGCTCGGGGCGAGCGCCAGATTGATCGTGTGCGAATCCGCCGTTGGGATGCCTGTGTTGCGCTGATTCCACGTCGTGCCGTCGTATTTCCACACGCCGCGGCCATACGTCGCCGACTCCTGCCGCACGCCCGCATACACCAGCCGGGGGCTGACTGAGAAATCGACGACTATGTCGTTCGCCCACGCATCGAATCCACCCAGGCGCGCGAAGGTGATGGTTCCGCCGGAACGCGTACCGAGATAGACACCGTTGCTGGTCGACGCGTAAACATTATTCGGCGCCGCCGGATCGATGCGCAGGCGATAGATCACGTGTCCATCGAGCTCGGGCGGACTGACCTTGTTCCAGGTACCGCTATCACCATTGGCAGTCGAGCGCCAGATGCCAAGACCCGAGCGCCAGCCGCCGTGATAGTTGGGATCGCCGCCACCCGCAAAGACTTCCGACGGAGTGCTCGGGTTGATTGCTACCGAGGCAAACACGGTAAAGAGAAAATCGTCCGATACGCGCTGCCAACGGCGCGCACCGTCGGTGGATCGGTAAATGCCTCCTACCGTCGTGAGGAAAAGTCGCTGGTGGTTGGTCGGGTCAATGGCGATATGCGTGATGCGGCCGTTGATGTTCGTTGGTCCGGTGGACGACCAGGCGCACTGATTGGCATCAACGTTGCCCGGAGCGCCCGGGCCATTGGGTTTATTGAACCACCCGGCTGGCCGATGCGTCTTTTTCTGCGCCCGGCGCATCTCGCGCAGTCGTTCATAGGCTTTGAGACGGTGGTTATCCAACGGGTTCTTAAGCGAATAGCCGCGCCGATCAAGGTATTTGTCCCCGAATTCCTCAAGCAGGTTTTCCTCGGTTTCACCTGCGCTAACCACCATCCCTTGCAGGACGGATGACGCAAGGCCTGCGGTCTCTTGCGCTGCCCTCAAGTCACGAACACAATTAACAGCGAACTCTGCTTTCGCGGCTTTCACGCCCTTCGCGCTGTATACTTCCAGCAGAAGCGAACCGCGCACCGCCTTGTCATCCGTATGACCGACGCGCACAAGGTGTACGATCTCCCGCGCTTCTTTTGCCTTCACAGCCATGTTGAAATATGGGGTCATGGTGCCGTCATCGGATCGAAAACGGTAACGCACAAGTCCTGAAGTCGCGGCGACGACAACTCCCCGAAACCGCAACATTGCCGGGCAAACCTGCGCACGCGGCACACCCTGTGTCTCAAACGTAACCTTTTCGACCACGGCCGAAGATCTGGCAAGCTGCATTTTGGGCGCGGCATGCGATAGGACGGGCCATGCAAAAGCGCTCACGATAACAAGTACAAGGAACTGATACGCGATATTCTTCATCATGATGTCCTCTCTGCAAATTACGAAATCTTACTGCCTAACCGCCCGTTATAACGCGCTTGCCGAAATCAGTTTCAAAATGCTGCGCTTTTGATATTTAATCAAAACATAATATATGTAGTGATGTTGGCAGGATTTAACCATACATGTTTAATTTCCTGAATAGGTAAAATCCTTATATTGAGCACTTTATGCCATCTCTTGATCATGTTATCCCGCACACTACACATCTTAAAAACGGGAAAAGGCCATGAGAAAATATATGATGTGCCTGATTCGCAGCACCAAGCTCTCAACTGATACCAATCAGCTCAAAAAAGCACTGGAATTTAAACAGGGCTTCATTCGGCAGAAATTACGAATCTGCGACTATTATTTAATGCTGCCTGCGGTTAAGCCCGAGATCAGATATTTTTGCAATTGCAGGAACAGCGCCACTACAGGAAGGGAAATAATCACCGAGCCGGCTGCGAAGTATCCCCACTGCGACGAAAACCCTCCAACAAAAAAACGCAGTCCGACCGGGGCTGTGTAATTCGCCTCTGATTCCATGAAAATAGAAGCAAGGATAAATTCATTCCATGCTGTCATGAACGAAAACAGGGCGGTGATGGCGATGGCCGGTTTGGCCAGCGGCAAAATGATACGCCAGAATATTGTCAGCCTTGAGGCGCCATCGATCAGAGCGGATTCCTCGATATCGTAAGGGATGGTGTCGAAGTATCCCTTGAGCATCCACACGCAGAAAGGGATCGCGGTTGTCGCATACACAATGACGAGACCTGTATAGGTGTTGCCTAATCCCAGCCATTTGACAATGATAATGAAGAGCGGAATCAGCATCAGCGTGCCGGGAAACATTTGCGATATAAGAAACATCAGCATGCCGACGTTGCGGCCGGGGAAACGAAAGCGGGAGAAAGCATACGCTGCGGTGCAGGCGAGAAATACACCCAGCACGGTCGTCATCAGCGAGACCACCACACTGTTCCACATCCAGCGCCCGAAATCCTGTTCTGTCCAGACTTCGACGAAATTTTTTACCGACCAGTGTGCAGGTACCGGCAATATGCCTCTGAAGCGCTCGAGGAAACTCGGGTCTTTCGGCAGGTCGATGAGGCCCACGCTTTGCTGGCCGGAAAACGCCAGCGCCAGTACCCACAGCACGGGATAGATCGCCAGCAGGGTGAAGCTGATCAGGGCCACATGCAGCAATACATGATTTTTGGTTTTTATATCTGCCATATCAGAATGACTCCGTCGCTTTGGTTATGCGGGTCTGGAAAACTCCATACACCAGCAGGATCATGAAGATCACTGTCGAATAGGCGGCAGCGTACGCATACTGGTAATTTTCAAAGGCAATCTTGTACGCCTTGGTGATCAGTATCTCGTTGGCCCCTCCCGGCTCGCCGCCGGAAACCAGAAAGATGATATTAAACATATTGAAAGTCCAGACCACCGACAGCACGATGGCAGGAATCAACGTTGGTTTCAACAAGGGCAGCGTAATGTAGCGCAGACGCTGCCATGCGTTCGCACCCTCAACCTCGGCAGCCTCATACATGGGCTTGGGTATGGATTGCAGCGCCCCCAGTATCACCACCATCATAAACGGAAAACTTAGCCAGCCGTTAGTCGCCACCCCGGTCAGGAATGAACTGAAAACGCCGTCGAACCACGCAACGGGTTGCATGCCAAACATCTGCAATACCTGGTTGATGACACCAAACTGCGGATGAAACATGCCGCGCCACACCAGTGCCGAGATGTAATTGGGTATCGCCCACGGAAGAATTAGAATCACCCGGTAGATGGCCTTGCCTCTTAACCCCTCGGTATTCAGCGCCATCGCCAGCAGGAAACCGACGCTGACACCGATGGTGACATTGGATATTGTCCAGGCCACGGTGACAAGCAAGGTCCAGTAGAAGTTCTGGTAATTCCAGATAATTCCATTAGCAGTGTGTTCGTACAAATTAAAATCACCAAGAATAGCCTTGAAGTTGGCCCAGCCTATCAAGCGGTCCTGAAACGGCAAAAACTCGTTGAACAGGGTGGTATCGGTGAAAGACAGCGCGATCCCATAAACGAACGGAAAGAACACCAGCACCAGCATGCCTATCATCGCCGGGGCAACATAGGTATATGCGTCGGCGTGTTCCTTCAAGGCCGCGTAGGTGCGCGCCGCATACCCGTAGAGGAAAAACAGCAACACAATCACGCCAAGCAAGTCGGCCGCGCCCAAGATGCGTTTCAAAAATCCGCTGCGCTTGTCAAAATATGCGGCTTGAGTCCCGGTCAAAATGCTGCCGTTTTTGGCAATCAGACCCAAGGGGCGCTGGTAGTGATCGGTATCCCACAAATTGGCTGATGTATCGTCGCGCGGCAAGGCCAGAAATCCCAAGCGGTCATACTGTTCTGCCGCGGTAAGGTAATTCGCCGCGATCGCCTGATCGGCCTGCGCCATCGACTGTTTCAGCCGGTCCAGCCGTTGATTCTGGAATAACAGCGCGATCAGCAGAAACACGCCCAGCGCGAAGAATTTCGTGAAATCGACTTTGCGCTCCGGACTCATGCGGAACAACGCACCCGCCAGCACGGACGCCAACAAAAACAATAGAGGCAATGTGAACGAATCCGGCGCGGGATTGAAGATGGCGGGGCCGGAGATATCCGATCCGGTCATATTGAATTTCATCTGCAAAATTCCCTCAAACTGCCCATTCGACAGATAAGGGACAGTGACCACGATATGACCCACCGGATTCTCTTCGATCTGGATGGTTTTTTTGCGCACGATGTCTTCGCCGCGATTCGTCTCGCGGGCGGAACGAATCTGGTTGCTCAGATCGAACAAAGCTTTTTCGTCATGCTTGAGCTGGCGTGGCGCCGCATCTTCGGCGCGAGTCGATGCAACCAGCTGCATGCCACCTACGATGATCACGGACTCGATCCGTGGTTCGAGTTTTTGTATTTGCCTGACCCGTTTGCCCGTTTCGTCAGGGTTGGTATTGGCGACGGCCAGTGCAATCGAGTTGGCATGCATTACCGCCAGTCGTTGTCTCTGTTGCAGGCGTAGATCACTCTCCTCGGCCCGAAATATCCAGGTGCTGAGCGACAGAGTAATCAGGGTACTGATACCCAAACCCAGCATGGCGGATCGCTTCAGGTGTTCGGCAAAGTTCATGTCTTTATCGGCCCGGATTTATCGTTAAGACGAATCAGCGCCCCTTGCGCAATGCGTTGATACTTTCCTGTATCGCGTCAGATGCATCCTTGAGTGCGGCCTCGGGGGTGGCATTGCCCTTGACAATTTTGTTCATCGCTGTCGTTACAGGCGACCACATCATGGTCATTTCTGCCAGGTTGGGCATCGGCTCGGCACTGCTCAACTGATTGTGGAATGCGTTGAGCAGTGCCGAGCCGGAGACGCGCTTGTCTTTGTAAATCGCCGCGTTGGTGTGCAATTGGCGGCCTTCCAGAGACAGTATCAGACCGGCTTCCTCCGAGGTAAGGAATTTCGCAAAATCATAGGCAAGCTCCTTCTGTTTCGAGCTGGCTGACACGTATGCACCCTCAATCGTAAGCCACGGGCGCATCGGTTTTTTGCCGGCTTCATCTATCACCGGCAGCAATGCCAGACCATAGTTGATCGAAGGGGAAATCTCGCCGATGAACCACGGACCGTTGAACAAGATAGCCACCTTGCCTTCATTGAACATCGACATCAACAGAGCCTCTGAAGGTTCGGCCGGCATAATGCCATCCTGCTTGTACCATTTCATCATCAGCTTGATCGACGCAACTGTTTGCGGTGAATCAAGCACCAGCTTGCCATCCTTGTCGAATACATGACCGCCAAAGGCATTCATCAGCGCGGCATGAAAATAAAAGTTGGTGTACCAGTAAGCCAGGCCGTAGCGGCCTGATTCTGCATTGGTCAATTTTTTGGCAAGCTTGACCAGTTCAGTTGAAGTTTTAGGCGGCACTTTCACCAGTGCCTTGTTGTAGATCAGCGTAATGCTCTTGTAATTCAGCGGAAGTCCATAGACCGTACCCTTGTATGTCATCGCATCCAGCATGCCAGGCAAAAACTGATTGCGGGTCGCATCGTCCATATAGAAACCGATCGGTTCCACCGTCTTGCCGGACTCGATCCAGCCACCGAGCCGGTCCTGCGCATAAATGAACACATCCGGTCCTTTCCCTCTTGGTACGGATGCGCTGATCTTGTCCGCGTAGGCATCGTAGGGGATCGCCAGCGTCGTCACCTTTATGCCCTTGCTGGCATTTTCCGTCTCGTACAGCTTGGCGACTTTTTCGAAGGCAGTTTTTTCTGCGCCCCGATAAGCATGCCAGACAACCAGCTCGGCCGCCTGTGCCGCGCTGAAAATACCTGTAATGAACAACATGCCGGCTACAAAGATTATTTGAAATTGTTTCTTCATGTTCTTCTCCTCGAATAATATTTAACCCAAGCGCAGCTCAGTGACCGGATCAAACAAATGAATGGCCTCGCATTTCAATTGCATACTGACCGTATCGCCTGCAGCCGGCAAATTGCCATGGCTGCGCAGGCGACCAGTGAGAACTTGATCACCCACTTTGAAATGCAGGATTGCTTCGTGACCCAGCAGTTCAACCATTTCCACCTGGCCCTGCAATGTATGCGTCTGCGTCCAGTCAATTTCAGTGGCTGCTCCGATGTGCTCCGGGCGAATACCAAGCATAACGTCACGGCCGCGCATCGCAAGTGCTGCTTGTTTGAACTGTGCACTGACCGGCATTCGCCCGCCAAAAAGCTCAACTTCGGCACCATCGTCACTCAAATGCGCAGGCAAGATGTTCATATGCGGCGTGCCGATAAAGCGGGCGACAAAAACATTGTCGGGCATGTCATACAGCTCCATTGGAGAGCCGCATTGCATCAGATTAGTATCGTGTGGATTCTTGCTGTCGCACGCGCGCATCACGGCGATGCGCTGGCCCATAGTCATGGCTTCAACCTGGTCATGGGTCACATAAACCGTCGTGGTGTTAAGCCGACGCTGCAGCTTGCTGATTTCTGCACGCATTTGCACGCGCAGCTCGGCATCCAGGTTCGATAACGGTTCATCAAACAAAAATACCGAGGGATTGCGGACGATTGCGCGCCCGAGCGCGACACGCTGACGCTGGCCGCCGGACAAGGCCTTGGGCTTGCGATCAAGCAGCTTGTCGAGACCCAGCATATCTGTGACCTGCTGCACCCTTTGCTTGATCTCATCATTGGCCAGTTTGCGTATTTTCAGGCCAAAGGCAATGTTGTCATAAACGCTCATGTGCGGATAAAGCGCGTAGCTCTGGAACACCATCGCAATATCGCGATCCTTGGGTTGGACATTGTTTACCACGCGATCACCAATCGAGAGTTCGCCGGAAGTGATGGTTTCCAGCCCGGCAATCATGCGCAGGACTGTGGATTTGCCGCATCCGGACGGACCGACAAACACCATGAACTCCCCATCATTAACAGAAAAACTAAGGTTCTTGATCACCTCGGTTTCGCCATAGCTCTTCCCTATTTTGTCGAACCGAATTGAAGCCATCAATGTTCTGCCTTTCCCGAAGCCAAGCTTAGAATGCGCACCGACTTCGGTGCCATGACCAACTCTATGCGTCCACCGGCAATCGTTACCGGCTTGCCTGTCAATTCATCCGCAACCGGTTGTTCGCTCCATATTTCGGGCAGCTTGAAGCTTGCTGCCGATTCTTTGTCGTCCCGGTTTACCAGCACCATCACATCATCGCCGCTCGCCGCGTCATGACGAATGTAGGCAAGCAGCGGATCCCTGGGGCCTGACAATTGCGTGTAATCGCCGCGGCTCAAGGCAGGGTGATGGCGGCGGATGTGCAGCAAAGCCTTGTAATATGCGCGCATGGACTCGTCGCGAGCCAGACCATTTCCCGGCTTGATGTCGCGATCACCCCACGGCATGTTGGTGCGATTGAGCGGCCAGATACTTCCGGCACGCGCCACCTCTTCCCCGTAATAGATCACCGGAATGCCTGTCGATGTCATCTGAATAGCGGCGCAAATGCGGAACTTGTCTTTATCTCCGTTCAAGTCATATAACGCCATCGGTTCATCATGACTGGAAAGGTAATCTGCCAGCAAGTAACCCTTGCGCACCTTGTGTCTTGAAGCAAGATAGCTGCCGTACGCGACCGCGCGACCGCGCCCGCTCACAAAAGCTTCGCAACTGCCCTTGAAACTGAAATCGAGTCCGGCATCGATTTCGTCCCTGGCAAAAAATGGGTCGAGTGAAGTTGCGGTTCCACCCCAATATTCGGCCAGCAGAAAAAAATCCTTGCCGAGCTCTGCGCGCGTGCGGCGGCGATGCTCAAGCCAGAAATCAGTTTCGACGTGCTTGAAAGTATCGAGGCGAAAACCATCCACACCGGCTTGTTTGGCCAGGCTTATGCTGGCATTCAGCAGGTAATCCCTGACCTCGGGTAATTCGGTCCTGAAGTCGGGCAGGCCACCCACGCTGCAGGTGACCGGATCGATTTCGCAATTACCCGCGCCGGAGCGCATCCAGCTTTGCCCGTCAGAGGTCTTGCGCGAGTCGTAGCTGGAGTCATAGCCGGCGTGGTTATAGACCACATCGAGCAATACCTTGATGTTCCGCTTGTGCGCTTCCCCAACGAGATGCTTCAGGTCATCCAGGCTGCCGAACTGCGGCTCCATCGCCGCAAAGTCATCGATCCAGTAACCGTGGAATCCCCAATGCATGAAGGGCGGAATACCGAGGCTTGCCGGCGCGCTGGCATAAAAACCCCGCGGCACCTGTTTCTGCACCGGGTTGACCCATAGCGCCGTAATTCCCAGGTCGGCGAGCTCGTCCAGATGTTGTGTCAAGCCCTTAAGATCGCCGCCGTGATAACCGCCCGGATTATCGGGTTCAACCCGGAGATTGTTCGTGCTGTCTCCATCCACATAACGATCGATCAGCACAAAATAAAGAATGTCATCCGACCAACCCGATGCTGCCCGGGAAATGACCGGTGAGATAAACAGGAAGCACAAGGAGACACACAACGAGAATCGAACCATGAAATCGCTTGCAGGGCGTAACTGGAAACCCCGTTCGGAAATGAGTGGAAAATCCGGCCGCAATTGCATTCTCCTCAATATGCTCAGACGCCATACATGCCCCACAAAACCTGTTTTTTATTTCTGCTGCCTGCCGGTTCGCGTCTTCCGGGTCACGGTGATAACGCTAACTCATTGTCACACTTAAAAATTACGCTTGTCAATGGATTATGTGAAGCTACTGCACCATACCACATGGAGCATCCATATTCACGCCGAACAAAATATAATCCCACCTGATTAGCCACCAAGTTCAGCAGGCTCAGTTATTGAGACTGGACATGTGGATAATAAACGCATTTCAACCAAAGGAGATGTGCGATGGGGATCAACAAGATTCAGTTTCAAAAAGGGTTGTCGATGGCCGAATTCATGGAGCGCTACGGAACAGAGGAAAAATGC
>Ga0315268_10000883_pt1 | contig 35042 bp, 17 predicted proteins | sample C1_top_MG_FD_204535 | JGI IMG/M metagenome (GOLD analysis project Ga0315268, IMG submission 204535) | Sediment microbial communities from Yellowstone Lake, YNP, Wyoming, USA - C1_top | ecosystem: Environmental > Aquatic > Freshwater > Lake > Sediment | place: USA: Wyoming | collected 2017-08-01
CCAGGTGTAGCGCTTGTGCGCATCAAACGCGATATACTCGTCCATGGCGCGACTCCTTCCTAACAGGGATTTGCACCGTCAGCCTACGCTGACGGCCGGAGTCGCGCTTTCATATTTTCATTCTGAGCGCAGCCGGCCGCTTCTGCATTCGCGTCCCGGCTTGCCGGGACGCGCGGCTGGCGCAGCGAAGAATCTCAGGGGTCGTCAGTAGCACTTGCCGGCGCGTACGTGTTCTGCGTACTTCATGCCTCCGCGGCAGGATCCACTCTCGTCACTCGTCACTTGTGCCATTCTCGCGCGCCGGGGGCGTCGCTCGCGGTATAATTAAATGTTTGGGGGACGCGACCCGCAGGCTCGTACGGCCGCTCGCCACCCGAACTCAGGATTCGCAACAAAAAAAGGAAAGGCAAAAATGAGCGACGGTATAGGGGTGCGACTCTCCGAGTCGCAGGATGTCGAGCTTCGCGAGTGGGAAGAATCGCTGGACGCGGTGCTGGTCGAGGAAGGCCCCGAGCGGGTAAATTTCCTGCTCGACCGGCTGCGCGAGCGCGCCCGCGAGGCGGGCGTGCGCGTCCCTTTCACCGCGAACACCTACTACGTCAACACGATTCCCCTCAGCGCGCAGCCGCCCTTCCCCGGCAATCAGGAAATCGAGCGCCGCATCAAGAGCATCGTGCGCTGGAACGCGTTGGATATGGTGGTCCGCGCCAACCGCCAGGAGAGCAACATCGGCGGCCACATTTCCACCTACGCTTCCGCCGCTACGCTCTACGAAGTCGGCTTCAACCACTTCTTCCGCGCCCGCACCGAAAACTTCGAAGGCGACACCGTCTATTTTCAGGGCCACGCCGCGCCGGGCATCTACGCGCGCGCGTTTCTCGAAGGCCGCCTGACCGTCCAGCAACTCAGAAATTTTCGTCGTGAATTGAAGCCCGGCGGCGGGCTTTCGTCCTACCCCCACCCCTGGCTGATGCCGAATTTTTGGGAATTCCCGACGGTCTCGATGGGCTTGAGCCCCATCATGGCCATCTACCAGGCGCGCTTCAACCGCTACCTGGAAGACCGCGGCCTCAAGCCCAAGACCGACGCCAAGGTCTGGGCGTTTCTCGGCGACGGCGAAACCGACGAGCCCGAAGCGCTCGGCGCCATCACTCTGGCCTCGCGCGAACAGCTCGATAACCTCATCTTCGTCATCAACTGCAACCTCCAGCGCCTCGACGGCCCCGTGCGCGGCAACGGCAAGATCATCCAGGAACTCGAAGCTATTTTCCGCGGCTCCGGCTGGAACGTTATCAAAGTCATCTGGGGCACCGACTGGGACTCCATCATCGAAAAGGACGCCGAAGGACTGCTCCGCCAGCGCATGGGTGAAATGGTGGACGGCGAATACCAGAAGTTCATCGTCGAATCCGGCGCCTATATCCGCCAGCGCTTCTTTGGCGACGACCCGCGTCTGCTGAAACTGGTCGAAGATGTTCCCGACGATCAGCTCCGCAAGCTCCGCCTCGGCGGCCACGACCCGCGCAAGGTTTACGCCGCCTACAAGGCCGCCGTCGAGCACACCGGCTCTCCCACCGTTATTCTGGCGCGCACCATCAAAGGCTACGGCCTGGGCGAAAGCGGCGAAGGCAGGAACATCACCCACCAGCAGAAGAAATTGAACGAGGAAGAGCTGCGCAATTTCCGCACGCGCTTCGGCATTCCCATCAAGGACGAGGAAATCGCCAACGCAGAGTTTTATCGACCGCCCGACGACAGCACGGAAATGCAGTACCTACGCGAGCGCCGCGCCGCACTCGGTGGCTTCGTTCCCGAACGCAAAGTCCGCGCGAAACCCATCAAGGCCGAATTCGGGGATCTATTTGAAGAGTTCAAGAAGGGAGATGAGCGCGAAGTCTCCACCACCATGGCCTTCGTCGCCATGCTCCGCAAGCTCCTGCGCGACCCCGAAGTCGGCAAGCTCGTCGTCCCCATTGTTCCCGATGAAGCCCGTACCTTCGGCATGGAGTCGCTCTTCCGCCAGGTGGGCATCTACGCCCACGGCGGCCAGAAGTACGAGCCCGTCGACGTCAACACGCTGCTCTATTACAAGGAAGCCAACGACGGGCAGATTCTCGAGGAAGGCATCACCGAGGCGGGCTCCATATCGTCGTTCATCGCCGCCGGCTCGGCTTACGCCACGCACGGCATCAATGCGATTCCCTTCTTCATTTTCTATTCGATGTTCGGTCTCCAGCGCGTCGGCGACTTGGTCTGGGCCGCTGCCGATACGCAGTGCCGCGGCTTCCTGCTCGGCGGCACCTCGGGCCGCACCACGCTCGCCGGCGAGGGCCTCCAACACCAGGACGGCAATAGCCACGTCCTCGCGCTGCCCGTGCCCAACCTGCGCGCCTACGACCCCACCTTCGCCTACGAAGTCGCCACCATCATCGAAGACGGTATCCGCCGGATGTACCGCGACCGCGAGAACATCTTCTATTACATCACCCTGATGAATGAGAACTATTCGATGTCGCCAATGCCCGCGGGCGCCAAGGAAGGCATCCTCCGTGGGATGTACCGCATCCGCCCCGCGCGAAACAAGAAATCCAAGCTCCGCGCCCAGCTTTTTGGCAGCGGCGCCATTCTTCGCGAAGCGCTCAAGGCCCAAGAAATTCTGAAGGAAAAATTCGGCGTAGCTGCCGACGTTTGGAGCGTCACCAGCTACAAGGAACTCTACCGCGACGGCTGCGACGCCGAGCGCTGGAACCTGCTCCACCCCGCCGAAAAGCCTCGCGTGCCTTACGTCACCGAATGTCTCGAAAACGCGCCCGGCGTCATCGTCGCCGCCACCGATTATCTGAAAGTGCTGCCCAGCATGGTTGCTCGCTGGGTTCCGCGACGCATGGCCTGCCTGGGCACCGACGGCTTTGGCCGCAGCGAAAGCCGCGCCTCCCTGCGCGATTTCTTCGAAGTGGACGCGCGCCACATCGCCTTCGCCGCGCTCGTCGAACTGCTCCGCGAAAAGCAGATCGACCGCGCCGTCATTCAAAAAGCAGTGAAGGAACTCTCGATCAATCCCGACAAACCCAACCCCGTCACTTCCTAGCAGATAAGTTTGTCATTCCGAGGCCCGACATAATTCTGTCGGCCCGAGGAACCTCAGGGTTTTTGTGCTTTTTCTTCTCTGCGTTCCTTTGCCCCGTACCGTACGGTGCGGGGCTCTGTGTTCCCAGCGCCTCTGCGTTAGGTTTGTTCTTCTTGATCCGCGTTGATCGGTGCCTGCCCCGTCCGATTTCTGGACTCCGGTGCCCCGATTTAGATCGGGGCTGAAACCGGAGAGCGCACCCGAACCCGGTTCGACTGTTTCTCCCGAAGCTTCGGGGCTGTGCCCGCTCCGAGTTACGTCCCGCCTCCCCTGTCATGCCGAGGGCCGACGGTCTTTGTCGGCCCGAGGGATCTGCACCTGAAGTTGTCAGTCCGAGCCCCGACAGTCCCTGTCGGGGCGAGGAATCTCGGGGGTCTCTTCTCTGGAATGGTTTTTTGTTCTCACTGTCCACTGTCCACTGCTCACAGTGTCCCCCTCACCCACTCCAATTGCACTCGCGCTGCCACGTAATCCCGCCGCGCCCGCGCCAGGTTCGCCTGCGCCTGCGACAAGTTGAGCTGGGCGTCTTCGACGTCCAGCCTCGTTTTCACGCCCAGATCGAAGCCCTGCTCGGCCATTTCCAGCAACCGCCGCGCCTGTTCTTCGGTGCCGAGCAGCGAATTCACGATCTCGGTGGCTTCGCCTACAGCGTCCACCGCCGTGCGCACTTCCAGCCGGATGGCGTCGCGGATGCGTTCGGTTTCGATGTCCAGTGTGCGCTGGTCGCTCTGCGCCTGCTGCACCTGGCCGCTGGTCTTGAACCCATCGAAAAACGGGAAGGAAAGGTAGAGCCCGATGTTCCATGTCTTCCCGTCGGCTTCCAATCCGCCGGCGCCGAACTTCTTCCAGCCGGTTCCCGCGCGGAAGTCGATTTGTGGCTTGTCGCCCGCGCGCGAAATCTTCACCAGCTCGCGAGCGACAGCGGCGCGGTGTTCCATCTCGGCGAGTTCTGGGCGGTTCTTCCAGGCCTGCGCAAGCAATTCTTCATAGGAAGGATGCGGCGCCAAGGTGGTTTCGAGCGCGCCGCTCACCTCCATCCCCTGCCCTTCTCCCGCCAGCAGGAAATTCAGCCTCTCGCGGGCCGTGCGGATCAGGTTTTCGGTGCGGATCACTTCCGGTCGCGCGTTTTTCACCGCGACCTCAGCGGCGAGCACGTCGTAATCGGTCGCCGTGCCGAGTTCGTACTTATGCCGGGCCTCGTCCAGGTGCCGCTGCTTCTGGTCCAGCGTCTGTTTGGCGATGGCGTGGAGCTCCCGGGCGAGCAGCACATCGTAAAACGCCACGCTCACGTCCCGAATCGCCGTTTGGCGGTAAAGGTTGAGTTGGTCATCGGCCGAGGCGATGCCTTCCCGGGCCGCGCGAACCGCCGCGCCCGTCTTGCCCCAGTTGAACACCGCCTGGGAGATGCTCACATCCATCGTGTGCGTACCTTGCCGCGCCGGAAACATGTTGCCGAACAGCGCCTGGAAACTGCCGTCCCACGCGCGCTGCGTCCCCGCGCTGGCGGTCAGATGCGGTAACGCCGCCGCGCGCTCTTCCACGTACTTCCCGCGCACCCACTGCTGGTAGGCGCGCGCTTTCTGGATGTCCCGGTTTTTCTCCGCAGCGATTTCCAGCGCGCGCTCCAGCGTCAGCACTCCCATTTGCGCCTGCTGCGTCTGCTGCGCTTCTCGGGGCTGCCCCTGTAGGGGCCGATCGGAATTTATCCCGGCAACGCCGGGAGATCGGCCCTGTTCCTGCCCCTGCAAGGACGTCGGCATCATCAACATCAACAGCAGCGCTCCCGCCACCGCTTTGGCCGTCGCCGCCTCGCCGTGCCATCGCCGACGCACCCACGCCGCGATGTCGTCCAGCACCGTGTACACCACCGGCACCACCAGCAGCGTCAGCAGCGTCGACGTGATCAGCCCGCCGACCACCGCTCGCGCCATCGGCGCGCGCATCTCCGCCCCGGCCCCCAGCGCGAACGCCAGCGGCAGCATCCCGAAGATCATCGCCGTCGTGGTCATCAGGATCGGGCGCAGCCGCGTCCGTCCGGCGGTGATGAGCGCCTCTTCGCGGCCCATCCCCCGCGCGCGCATCACCCTCGTGAAGTCGACCAGCAGGATGGCGTTCTTCGTCACCAATCCCATCAGCAGAATCAACCCGATCAGCGACATGATGTTCACCGTGTCGCCCGTCAGGTAGAGCATTCCTGCCATGCCCACAATCGACAGGGGCAGCGAAAACATGATGGCCAGCGGGTCGATGAACGACTCGAACTGCGCCGCCAGAATCAGGTAGACGAATATCACCGCCAGCACCAGCGCCTCGCCCAGGTAGCCGAACGACTCTTCCATCATTTCCGTGTCGCCAGAGAGCACCACCCGGTAGCCGGGCTCCATCGGCACCTTTTGGGCCGCCTCCGTCGCGCGAGCGCCGGCCGTGCCCAGCGGTACGTTGTCCAGGTTGGCCGAGATCACCACCTGCCGCGACAAATCCTGCCGACTGATCTCCGACGGCGAGACCACCCGCTCGTAGCTCGTCAATTCCGCAATGGGCACGAGTGTCGCCTTGCCGTCTTTGTCCCGCACCGCCAATCGCAGGCTCCCTACCTGCTGGATGTCGCGCCGCAGGGCTTCCGGTAGGCGCACGCGCACGTCCACCGCCTCGCCCGCTTCGTCTTCATAGGTCGACACCACCTCCCCGCCCACCAGCGCGCTCACCGCGCGCACGATATCGCGTGTGCCAAGCCCCGCATCGGCGGCGCGCTCGCGGTTCACGATCAGCCTGTACTCGGGCAGGTCGTGTTCGAGGGAAGCCTCCAAATCCACTACGCCCCGGAGTTTGTACAACTCGTTCTTCAACGACGCCGCGTACGCCTTCAGCTTGGGAATCTCCTCGCCGCGCAGGTTGACCTGGAGAGGCTTCTGCGCCATCGAATCGGTCTCCTGCTCGACGGAGATCTGGATGCCGGGGATCTCTTGCAGCCGCGCGCGCACGTCCGCAAGCAGGGCGAACCACGGGCGGTTCCGCTCGGCACGGTCCTTCAACTTGATGTAGACCAGCGCATCGCGCACCGTGTCAGTATCGGCCGGAGCAATCGCCGCGTAGCTGTGCTCGATCTCCGGAAACTGGCGCAGGGTGTTCAGCACCGCCCCGAGCCGCGCTTTCGTCTCCTCGATCGAAGCATCCGGCGCGGTCTTCAGCTTGATTTGAAATTCCCCGCGGTCCCACGTGGGCATGAATTCCACTTGGAGCAGCGAAAACAGGAATAGCCCGCCCACAAACGCTGCCGTCGCGATGCCGGCCACCAGCGCGCGGTGCCCGAGCACCCAGCCAATCAGCCTCTTGTAACCGTTGGCCGTGCGCTCAAACCACTCGTTGAACCGGTCCAGCAGCCGCGCCACCGGGTGGCGCTTCCCTTTGCGTTCGATGTCCGGGTCGTACCACCGCGAGGAAAGCATTGGGTCCAGCGTGAACGACACAAACAGCGACACCAGCACCGCGAACGCCACCGTAATCCCGAACTGGAAGAAAAACCGCCCGATGAGTCCCTTCATGTACGCGACCGGCACGAACACCGCGATGATCGACATCGTCGTCGCCATCACCGCCAGCCCGATTTCCGCCGTCCCTTCCCGCGCCGCGGTGAAGTGGTCCTGGCCGCGCTCGAGATGCCGCACGATGTTTTCGCGCACCACGATGGCGTCGTCGATCAGCAGACCGATGGCCAGCGACAACGCCATCAGCGTCAGCACGTTCAGTGTCATCCCCAGGAAATACATGGCGATGAACGCGGAAATCACCGAGATCGGCAGCGTCAGCCCGGTAATCACCGTCGAGCGCCACGAATTCAGAAAGCAGAAAACGATCAGGACCGTCAGGAAACCGCCCAGGATCATCGTGTTCTGCACGTCCTCTACCGACTCGCGGATGAAGGTCGAGCCGTCGCGCACCACCGTGATCGTCGTGCCCGCCGGCAATTCCACTTCCAGCTTCTTCACTTCCCCTTTCACCGCGTCCGCCACGCCCACCGTGTTGGCCTTGCTTTGCTTCATCACGTCCACGGCGATGGCGGGTTCGCCGTTGATCAGCGCCAGCGAGCGCTGCTCCTCGATGCCATCCACGACTTCGGCGACGTCCCCCAGCTTCACGGGATAACTGCCGCGCTGCCCGATCACCATCGACGAAAATTCCGGCACCGCTTCCGGCTTGCCCTCGACGCGCAGCGGCACTTCGGTCCGCGCGCGGTTCAGCCGCCCCAACGGCGTGTTCACGTTTTCGCTGGAAAGCCCGGCGATCACTTCATCCACGCCCAGGCCCATCGCTTCGATCCGCGCCGGATCCACGTTGACGCTCACTTCGCGCCACGACCCGCCGATGATTTTCACCTTGCCCACGCCGGTCACGTTTTCCAGCCGCCGCCGGACCTTCCGATCGATCAGCGTGGTCAGGTCCCGCGCCGAAAGGTTCGGATTCTTCACCGCCAGCGAAATCACCGGGATGCCGCCGATGTCCAGTTTCTGAATGACGGGATCCTCGATGCCGGCCGGCAATTCATTGCGGATGGCGTTGATCTTTGCGCGCGCTTCCTGCGACGCCTCGTTGATCTTCACCTCCAGCTCGAATTGCACGACCACGTTGCTCGACCCCTCGCGCGAGCTGGACATCACGTGCTTTACCCCCGCAATCGGGTTCACCGCTTCCTCGATGCGTTTGGTCACTTCCCGCTCGACCGTCTCCGGCGACGCGCCCGGATATTCGGTCAGGATGGAGACCACCGGAATCTCCACGTCGGGGAACATATCGATGGCCAGCCGCCGGTAAGAGAACAGGCCCAGTGTGACCAGCGCCAGCATCATCACCGTGGCGAATACGGGACGCTTGATGGACAGGTTGGAGAGGAACATGGCGTCAGGCTCCCTTCGCCGGCGTCACGCGGACGCGATCGCCGTCCCGCAGATTAAACGCGCCGCCCGTGATTACGGGTTCGCCGGGAGAAACGCCCGTGACGATCTCCACCAGTTCGCCAGCGGCGTCTCCGGTGCGCACCTCGCGCCGCCGGGCGATCTCGTTCTCCAGCACGAAGACCACCGCTGCCCCGCCCTTGACGTCCCAGCTCTGCAGCGCCGACCGCGGCACCTGCAGCACGCCGGTGCGCCGCCCGGTCAGGATCCGCCCCTTTACGAACAGCCCTGCTTTCAGCTCCTCGCTCGGGTTCGGGATGTCCGCAACCAGCTTCACCGAACGGCTCACTTCTTCGGCGGCCGGGTTGATGTGCCGGATGCTTCCCGCAAAAGTTTTGCCGGGGATGGCGTCGGTCTCAAACGTCAGCGGCTGCCCGACTCGCAACTCCGAAAGCTTCGTCGAAGGAACCGTCAGCGTCAGTTCCAGCAGGCGGTTGTCCACGATGCGGAACATCGGCTGCGGCGAGCCCATGTTCTCCACCAGGTCCCCGACGTTGACGCGCCGCTCGGCCACCACGCCGTCCATCGGCGCGCGAATCACCGTTTTCGCCAGCCGCGCCTCGACGGCTTCGAGTTGAGCCTTCGCCGCTTCCAGCGCCGCCGCCGCAGCTTCGCGCTCCGTGCGCGCGTCGTCCAGGTTCTGCTGCGTGGCCAGGCCTGCGCCCTTCAGCTTCACCGAGCGCTCGTACTCGCGCTCGGCCCGCTGTGCCGTTACGTTGGCTCGTAGCACCGCTGCCCGCGCTGCGGCGACACTTGCCTCCACTTCACGCGAATCGAGTTTCGCCAGCGGCGCGCCCTTCCGCACGCGCACCCACTCGGTCACGTACACTTCGGTGACGATGCCCGAGTACTCGGTCTTCACCTCGACCTCGAACTTGGGCATAAGCGTCCCCACGACTTCTACGCTCTTGGTGATCTCGCCCGTCCGCGCGGCCACCACTTCCACGGCCACCGGCGGACGCGCTGCAGTTACGCCAGGGTCTTCTGTGCTACTGACATTTCGCGAGCAACTAGTCGCGGCTAGACCCGCGACCAGAAAAACTAGAATGACGATGAGACGAGCTTCTCTGCGGCACATGACTTTTTCCTTGACCCTTCTGCGCGGCAATCCCTGAAAATGTGTGATTCAGAATTCGTAGCAATCCTTCGCGGCCGATCCGGAGTCCCGAAGGCGCAAGTTCTCCTTCGAGCGCAACGGTCATCACCCCCAACGGCACCCAGGTCATCTCTCCGGCATTGCCCCGGCGGAATTCGCCCCCCCGAATCCCCTCCTTGATCGCCTGCCGGATGGCTTCGAACACGCGGGCGTACAAAGAATCGAAATCCACCGCAGGGGCTCCTTGCGGCGGACCGAAATAGCTCGAGTACATCAACCGCACCGATTCAATCCGCTCCAGGCACAACCCGAACATCATGTCGCTCAATCGCACGATCCGTTCCCGCGCCGATTCCTTCCGGCGTTGGAAGTCCTCGAGCACGCTGTTAAAGCGCTCGATGAAGTCGTTCATGATCTCCAGATAGATGCCTTCCTTGCTTCCGAAATAGTGATAGAGGACCGGCTTGGTCACCCCGGCTGCGGCAACGATCTCCCGCACGCTGGTGGAGGCGTAGCCGCGGCGATTGAAAAGCCGCGTGGCCGCCGCCAGCAACCTCTGCCGTACGCTGTGGTCCGCGCCAATCACCTTCTTCCTCGGCATTCGGTCCCCCCTCTGCTTCTGCCTTCCGCGTTTTGTTTTCTGCTTCCTGTTTCTCGCTTCTGCTTTCTAATTTCTGCTTTCTGACTTCCGGCTTGCCCTTCTATACCTACCGGTAAGTATACAGAGCGCCCGAAATCTGTCCACCCCCTCCCCCGCTCGGCACCCCTCCATGACACACGTCATTCTGAGGCCCGACCGTCTTTGTCGGGCCGAAGAATCTCAGGTTCCCTGTCCAGCACAAACACCAATAGCCGGCGCCTCTCGACGTCGGCTGTCCCTTCCCTGCTCATCCGGCACTACTTCTCATCTCTGCCCGTTTTGAGGAGTCTTAATTCCACTCGCGCCGGCAAATGCAACGACGGGCGGGCACGGCTTTAGGTGCCGTACAGCGCGGAATTCAAGGGGGCTTTGGCCCCTGAGGGATCATGCAAAGAAAAAAACAGCCGGCACCCCGAATTTTGAGATGCCGGCCGTTTGGTTGGTGAAGCGTTACTTGATTTTGACTGGATCTGCCGGCCGTCCCGGCAGCTTCTTCGGGTTAGCCTGCATCCGTTTCAGGACCTCTTCGACGCCGCGTTCCAGTTGCGGATCGTGTCCGGCGATCACCGACTTCGGATCGTTCTCCACGACGATATCCGGATCCACGCCGTGGCCTTCGATGCTCCACTGCCCCTTCGCGTCGGCGTTGCCGAACTCCGGCACGTAGATGGTTCCGCCGTCGATGAGCGGTCCCCGGTTGGTGATGCCCACCACGCCGCCCCACGACCGCTTGCCGATCAGCGGCCCCAGCCCGGCCTGGCGGAACATCGCCGGGAAGATATCGCCGTCCGACGCCGATGTTTCATTCAGCAGGCAGACCAGCGACCCGTAGAACACCTGTTCGGGATAGGTGTTTGTGTCCTCGTTCAAGCGCGAGAATTCGGTGCCCAGCAGCGTGCGTCGCAGCCGCTCGATCAGCATCTGCGAAATGAATCCGCCGCCGTTCGACCGCACATCCACCACCATCCCTTCCATCTTGATCTGCGGGTAGTAGTATTTGATGAACTCGTACATCCCGGGTGCGCCCATGTCGGGGAGGTGGATGTACCCAACGCGCCCGTTGGTCATCTTCGCCACTTTCTCCCGGTTCGACGTCACCCAATCGAGGTAGATCAAATCCGCCTCGCTGGTGATCGGCCGGTAGCTGACCTTGCGTGCGCCTTCCGTTGTCGGCTGGCTGTTCACCGTCAGTTGCACCGTCCGGTCGGCCTTGTTCTTCAGCAGCCGGTAGGGATTGTCGCTGCCTTTGAGTTCCTCGCCGTCAATCGCCAGCACGTAGTCGCCTTCCTTGACGTCCACGCCGATGTCGGTCAGCGGCGAGCGGTAACGGTCCTCCTCGTTCTGTCCGCGCAAGATTTTCGCGATCTTGTAGCGTCCGCTGGACGGGTCAAGCGCGAACCGCGCCCCGGGCAGCGCCACGCGCGGCCGCGGTGGGACTTGGAAGTCCCCGCCCTCGACGTAGGCGTGGCCGACGCTTAGCTCCGCGATCATCTCCCCGATGATGTAGTTCAGGTCTGACCGGTGCGCCACCTTCTCTACTTCGGGCATGTACTCTTCCCGCAGCGCCTTCCAGTCGTAGCCGTGCATGTTCGGCGCATAGAAGAAGTCGCGGTAGCGCCGCCAGACCTCGTTGAAGATTTGCTTCCACTCTTCCGCCGGCACGCGGTCCACCATCAAGCCCGCGGTCGAGACCGTCTTCACGCTGTCCGGCGGGCCCGGCGGGATGCTATAGAGCCGGAACTGCGGCCCCTGGCGCACCAGCACCTTCGTGCCGTCCGCCGAGATCGCATATCCGCCGATGTCCGCAGCCACCTGTGTTTCCTTGCGGTCTTTCAGCGAAAAAATCATCAACACTGGTTGTGGGCTGGGCGCCCGGCCGAGGAAGAAATTGCCGCCGCGGCCGTACACCAGGTGTGTTTTCGTCGCTGTCAGCCCGCCGTAGTTCTCCGCCGCAATCGGCACGCGCGTCACGCGGCTGCCGAGCCCGTCGAAGTCGATCTTGATGTACTCCTTTTCCTTCTTCGCAGCTTCCGGCGGCTTCGCTTCTTTTTCCGCCGCAGGCTTTTCGGCTTCGATGGTTACTTCGTCGCTTTCCGGCCCGAACGCGTTCTTCACGTCCTTCCGCAGCGCCAGCCCGAAAATGCCCGTCGGCCGGTTCAGCAGGAAGTTGGGCTCGATGCCGCCCAGTTGTGGCGCGAACTCACGTTCGCTCAGGAACCACAGGTAGTTGCCCTCCGGGTCCCAGGCAGGGTTAGCAGCGTTGAACAGCGGCTCGGTCACCTGCCGCAACTGCCCGTCGTTCACGCTCCAGATGTAGATCGAGTTGTAGTTGTTCGGGTTGGACATGGAAAACGCCAGATGCCCGCCGTCGCCCGACCACGCGTAGTCGCGGATTTGCCCGCGCTTCTCGTCGGCAATCTGCACGACCTTTTTGTCGGCAAGCGTCAACACGTAGAGCTTGCCGTCCTTGTCGCTGAACGCCAGCCGCTTCCCGTCCGGCGCCCATTCCGCCGCGTAGCGCATCGCCTGGCTGCCGGTGGTGAGCTGCTCGGGCTTGCCGCTGCCGTCCTGGTCCACCAAGTAGATTTCATCTTCACCGCTCGCGTCGGAGATGTACGCGATCTTCCGCCCGTCCGGCGACCACCGCGCCCACTTGTCGTGCGCCCCCGACGAATCCGTCAGGTTGCGCGTCGGACCCTTTTCGATTGGCGCGGTGAACACGTCGCCGCGCGCCACGAACAGCGCCCGCTGCCCCTTTGGGCTCAGCTCGAAGTCTTCAATCAGGTTTGCCGCCGACACGCGCGCCGCTCTCTTGTGCAGGCCGTCGTCCGGCACGTGGATGGCGATTTTGCGGTCCTGCCCGTTCCGCGTGTCGTAGACTTGCAGCTCGCCCCCCAGTTCGTACACGATCTGCCCCTGCTCGTCATTGCTCGGCCAACGCACGTCGAACGTCTTGCTCTGCGTGAGCTGTCTGGTCTGCTTCGTTTTCAGGTCGTAGGAATAGAGGTTCAGCTTCCCATCGCGGTCCGACGCCCAATAGAGTTTGTCGCCGACCCACATCGGGTCGCGGTCGCTCCGCGGGTTGTTGGTGATTTGCTCCACCGCCGAAGTCGCCAGCTCGAAAACATAGAGGTCTTGCGCCCAGCCGCCCTGGTACCGTTTCCAGGTGCGGAAATCGCGGAACAGCGGCGAGTAGAAAACTTTTTTGCCGTCCGGAGAGAAGGTGCCCGCGCCGGAATCCGGCATGGGCAGCGCCACCGGCAGGCCCCCGGTCACTGGGATCGTGTAGAGCTTGGTCTCGGATGCTCCGCCGGTGTCGCGCATCGAACGGAACAGCACCGCTTTGCCGTCGGGCGTCCATCCATACACCTGGTTGTCGTAGCCCCAGCGCGGCGCCAGCGGCCCGCGCGCGGGATAGAAGGTCAGTTGCTTGGGTTCGCCGCCCTCCGCCGGGATCACGTACACCTGCTCATCGCCGTCATACTGCCCGGTGAACGCAATCCATTTCCCATCGGGTGAAAACTTCGCAAAAAATTCCACGCCGGGATGCGCGGTCAAACGCCGCGCCGTGCCGCCGGCCGTCGGCGCCACCCACAAGTCCCCTGCGTAGCTGAACACCACTTTGTCTCCGTGGACGTCGGGGAAGCGCAGGGGTTTTTCCTGCCCCAGCGCCGCCGGCACCACGAGCATCGCGCAACACACCACTGCTAGAACGATTACACTCTTGGGAAAACGCACGTCACCCTCCCACACTGAGATTCGGATACATGTTGAACTGATCTGACGTGGTTGAGATCCCCGGGCCCCTCAGACGCTGTTTTGTGGGTCGCGGCTTCAGCCGCGACAAATGGTCCGCGTTGCGCGCGGGGCTTTAGCCCCTGAAGTACCACGCGATTGATTCACTGCCGGGATGCCAAACATGTCAGATAGTTTCGAAGCAGTCCGGATGGCCACCTGCTTCTGCCGTCACCCGACTGCGGCTTAGACGTGTCTGTGTCGCGGCCTGTTTGACCCCGCCTGCGCCGCCCATCTTAGGCTTCCGCTTTCTCCCAAGTCAACGCAAGTAGGACAGGCCTCCTGGCCTGTCCGCCTCCCCTTGCGCCCCACCCTCCACAATCAGATAATGCCGCCCACAGTCATTCCCAGGAGGTTGCCATGGAACGCCGCACGCTTTCTCGTCGCCGGTTTGCGCAGGCCCTTGGCGCGGCCGTTGGCGCCACGCTGGTCGCGCCGAAGTTCTTTCCCGACAGCAGCTCCACCGTCGCGCAGGCCCGTTTGCCGCTCGGCCAACCGCCCGACGCCATCCAACTCAACTCGAACGAGAATCCTTATGGCGCGCCGCCCAAGGCCCGCGAGGCCATGACGCGCTCGCAGGGCGTCGCCTCGCGCTACCCCGACTCGACTGAGGCGCAGATGGTCGAAGCCATCGCCCGCTACCACCGCGTGAAGCCCGAGAACGTCATCCTCGGCTGCGGTTCCGGCGAAATTCTGCGCGTCGCGGCAACGGCCTTTCTCTCTTCCGGCAAGAATGTAGTCGTCGCCGAGCCCACCTTCGAGGCGGTGCTTGCTTTCGCCCGCGTCACCACCGCCCAGCCCATCAAGGTGCCGCTGACCTCCGACTTCCGCCACGACCTGCCCAAAATGGCCGCCGCCTGCAACGAAAAGACGGGGCTGGTTTACATCTGCAACCCGAACAATCCCACCGGCACCATTGTTACCCGCGACGAGCTCAGCGCTTTCTTTTCCCGCGCCCCTCAGTCCGCCACAATTCTCGTGGACGAGGCTTACCACCACTTCGTCGAACACCCGCGCTACGCCACCGCCTTCGACTGGTTCGGCAAACAGCCCAATCTTCTCGTTGTGCGCACCTTCTCGAAGATCTACGGCATGGCCGGCATGCGCCTCGGCTACGCCGTGGGCACTCCGGAAAGAATCCGCGCCATGCGCCCCTACTTGTGCTGGAACAACGCCAACGCCAGCGTGCTCGAGGCCGCGCTGGCCTGCTTCGGCGACGAGGCCTACATCGCCCAGCAGCGCAAACTCTTCAACGACACCCGCCGCTGGTTGTGCAAGGAATTCGAAAAGGACGGCCGCCGCTACATCCCTTCGGAGACGAATTTCGTGATGGTAGACGTCGGCGGCGACGTCGCGCCTTTCATTCCGAAGTTCCGCGAGAAGAAAATCCTAGTGGGACGCAAATTCCCGTCGATGGGCAACTGGCTGCGAATTTCCATCGGCACGCAGAAGGAAATGGAGGCCTTCGTCGCCGCCTTGCGCGAAATCGTTCCCGCCAAATCCGCTCGCTTGTCCCAAGCGATGGCCAGGGACGCCGCCTGAGGCACCTGTAGCGTCGGCAACCTGCCAGCTGCCTTCCGTAGGGGCGCCGCTTGCCTGTCCCGCTTGTCCCGAGCGAAGCGAGGGAAGCGAAGCCGAGGGGCTGCGCCCAGAGTTGTCCGCCGCCGCAACAGTTAGCGGAGGTTAGTTGGAACGGCACTAGTACTTGTTGAAACGTGGGTTTTCGTGAAGTTTCAGAGCGCAGCGTGAGCCTCAATTTTGCCTACAGTACGGCCAGGCTTCGGACCACAGTTACTCACAGCTTCCAAGGACCTTGATTGCAGCGAACGACTCCGACAATCAAACTCGGGTCGGGCCTCATTGATTCTTGGATGGTGTTTCGCCTGGTGACGTGTTGGAAGCTTTGAATGGCTCCTTGGCGGCAATGAATGGCGAAAGAGGCCTTGAGCGTCGTTAGTAGAGTCCCACTTTCGGTTTTGGCGAATGACAACAGCCACCGCGGGTCCTTGTGCGAGAAAGCTTCACAGCGCGAGACACTGCTTGGCATCGTCATCTGGGTCATGGCCGTGACTGCGGTTGTCGGAATTGTGAAGGGCTTGAACCGATTTGGTCAAGAAATGTTCAATTTCGACGCGGGCGTGTTCCGTGTCAGCCACAATCTCATGTTGATCACGAAAATCGTCGAATACTCAGAGGTTCGACGACGGATGAATTGCCGACTCGATGATCACGAATATTTCCGCGACATTTGCCGGAACTGCGTGGTCGTTGGCGCACAATTAAGCGACTCTTGGGCTCCTGCGAAGTACGGTGTAGATTACCTCTTGGACTGCTGCATCTCCGGCCGGCTGGCCGGAAAATGTCTGTAGCGCAACGAAGACACCATGGGGAGCAGCCATCTCAATCAGTTGGGTTTATTGCGCCGCGCGAGGCGGGCGGCCAAGCCAGAAATCTTTGCCCCGCACGTGCGTATTGATTACAGGACTGGCCGGAAAGCATGAAAGGCCTGACCACCCACAGCCTGCACCTGCGCGAACCGGTAGCGGTCGCGCTGGCGACCATGTGGGCGCACAAGCTGCGGTCCTTCCTGATGCTGCTCGGCATCATCCTCTCGGTGTGCACGCTGATTGTGGTGGTCGCCTTGATTGCTGGCACCAACCAGTACATCGCGGATAACCTGGCGAACATGGGCTCCAACGTGTTCGTCGTTTCGCGCTTTCCGATCCTCACCGACCTCCAGGCGTATTTGAAGGCCGCGCGCCGCAACAAAAACATCACCTGGGAGGACTATGAAGCCCTGCGTAGCGCTCTGACCCTGCCTCGCTGCGTCGGTGCCCAATCCGGCACAGGGGGCAAAGCCCGCGCGGGAAATCTGGTGATGGAGAACATTTCCATCCGCGGCGTCACGGCCAATATCGGCGATATGGGTGTCGAGGAACCTGCACAGGGGCGTTACATCACCGACGCTGACAATGAGCACCATTCCAAAGTGGCGCTGATCGGCTCAGACGTGGCCGCAAAGCTCTTCCCCGGCCGCGACCCCGTCGGCCGCGAACTGCGGATCGACGGCCAACTCTACAATGTGGTGGGCGTGGCCAAGCCCGTTGGGACCGTCCTCGGCCAGTCGCAAGATGCGTTCGTGGTAATTCCCCTGCAAACATTGCTGAGCGCCTACGGGACGAATCGGAGCCTCTCGATCAGAATTCAGGCGCAGGGCCCCGAGTGGATGGCGCGCACGCAGGAAGAAGCCCGTATGTTCATGCGCGGCCTACGCCACCTGCGGCCCCACGACGAGGACACTTTCGGCATCCGCGATTCCGCCTCCCTGATGGACCTCTGGCATAGCATCACCGCTGCCATCGCCCGCTCGATGGTGGGGATTGTTTCCGTCTTCCTGCTGATCGGCGGCATTGTGATCATGAACGTGATGCTGGCCAGCGTGACCGAGCGCACCCACGAGATCGGCCTCCGCAAAGCGGTCGGCGCGCGCCGCCGCGACATTTTGCTGCAGTTCCTGCTGGAAGCGGCGGTGATGGCGGGAGTCGGCGGCGCCATCGGCGTGTCTCTCGCTTATCTCATATCGCTGCTGGTGAGGACGACCACTTCGGTGCCCATGCTGGTGCCTCTTTCGGCCGTGATCCTGGCTCTGCTCCTGTCCACGTCGGTGGGCCTGTTCTTCGGCGTTTATCCCGCGCGGAGGGCGGCGCTTCTGGATCCCATCGAGGCGCTGCGCGCCGAGCTCTGAGGGAGATCTATGGTTACGCGCATGCAGCTTGGCGAAAATGCCCGGATCGCTCTGGCCACCTTGCGCGAGAACAAGATGCGCTCGTTCCTCGCCGTGCTGGGGGTGGTCATCGGGGTGACCGCGCTGGTCTCCGTCTGCGCGATAATGGTCGGCCTGGATCACCGGATTCGCACTTCCTTGAATGAGTTCGGTACGAACGTCTTGTTCATCTCCAAGTTCGGGGTCTTCACCGGCAGTCTCACACCGGAGGAACGCGTTCGGAAGCCGCTCACGCTCGACGACGCGTTGGCCATCCGCGAGCTGTGCCCCTCGGTCAGCCAGGTCAGCGCCGACATCTTTCCGCGCATGGGCTCCCGCCTGCGTGTCATCAATGCACGCTACCGCGGCAAGGAAGTCAGCAATGTCAGCTTCTATGGCACGCTCCCCACGGACGCCGAGGTCACCAACGCGCGACTCGCCAAGGGCCGCTTCTTCTCCGAGGCGGAAAACCTGCACCGCACCGATGTCGCCGTGCTCGGCTACGATCTGGCTGACGGACTCTTCGGGATCGAAGACCCGCTGGGAAAAACCATCATGGTCGGGGGCGTGGCTTACGTGGTCGTCGGCGTGATGGAGAGGCACAAGGGTCAGCTCTTTGGAAGCGACGAAGGGGATCGGGGCGTCCGCGTGCCGTTTCGCAGTTACAGGAAGCACGACCCGACCGCCGACGAAGTCTCCATTTCCGCCCTCGTCATCCCCGAACGCATGGCCGACGCGGAAGACGAAGTCCGCGGCTTGCTGCGCCGGCGGCGCAACGTCCCCTACAACAAGCCCGACAATTTCGGTATCTCCAGCCCTCAGCAGATCGCCGACCAATTTCGCCAGATTACCGCTTCGATTGCCCTCCTGATTGCCCTCATCGCTTCGATCGGGCTGCTCATCGGCGGCGTCGGCGTCATGAACATCATGCTCATGTCGGTCACGCAGCGCACGCGGGAGATCGGGGTGCGCAAGGCCATCGGCGCACGCCGCCGCGACATCATCTGGCAGTTCCTCACCGAGGCCATAGCCCTCACGGGCACCGGCGGCCTCATCGGCGTCCTGATCAGTGTGGGGATCAGCCTGTTGCTGAACGCCTTGCTGCCGAGCTTGCCGTCGAGGGTGCCGCTCTGGGGAGTGGCGCTGGGCGTTGGCGTCTCCATGAGTGTCGGCCTGTTCTTCGGCATGTACCCCGCCGTCAAGGCCGCCCGCCTCGATCCCGTGGACTCTCTCCGTTATGAATAGGGTCGCTTCGCCGGGCTGGTCGGTGATGCTGCCGGGTGGCACAGCCTTTCTCCGAGTTTCTCCCCCAGCATAGTGGCACCACGCGGGCAGATGATACCATTCGCTGACTTCACCGGGGAGTGAACTATCCACCGCGGGGTGCGCCAACCCTTTGCGCAGCAAAGGGTGGGAAGCTTTTCAGTCTGATGCCGGAAAGTTTGAAGCGCTACTCTCTTCGATTTTCGTTTTTCGAATTTCGATTTTCGCGTCTTTTCTACGGCAGCGTGAGCCACAATTTTATCTACACTTTTTGACGCGGAGATTCGCAGTCCTGCGACCTAGAGACGGGTTAGCGAATAGGGCCGACGAACGATTTCTTTTGCAAGTAGAAGAAACAGGCCGCGCGCTGAACATCCGTCAGATAGTCAGGACTCTGCGACCTAAGTAGACCAGACCCAAACGCTTTCATCGCACGCACTCAGAATTCTCACCAAACGAGACGCAAGAATGCCTGGGCACGGCCCGCGTTGACCCCCTAGCTTCGACCGCGCTAACATCGCGCACGCGGTAGGTATTCACGTTGGGCGGAGGAGGCGCAGTTCAACTGCCATGACGCTGGCGCAGGTGGCGCGAAAGGCGGGTGTATCGCCCGCCACGGTATCGCGGGTTCTGAATAATGCAGAGACAGTGAAGAGTTCCACCCGCGCGCGTGTGATGCGGGCCGCAAAGGAACTGAACTACCATCCCAACCTGCATGCCCGCTCGCTGGCCCGCGGCAGCAGTCGCACGCTCGGCATCATCCTCTCCAACATGGAGAACCCGTTCTTCTTCGACATTTTCCAGGTGCTGGAGTCCTGTGCGCGGGCGCGGGGCTACGAAGCGGTGGTGGCGAACACAGGCTATCGGTCCGAGCAACTGGTCGCCAGCATCCGGCTGATGATCGGGCTGCGGGTGGCGGGTGTGGCGGCGATCGTCTCGGAAATGGACGCAGACCTGATCCGCACCATCAACACTAGCCGCATCCCCTGTGTGTTTTACGACGTCGGCACGCCGAGCCGAAACATCACCAATGTGCGGGTGGACTATCGCAAGGGCATCGAGAAGACGGTGGAGTACCTGCACGCGCTGGGACACAATTGCATCGCTTTCATCGGCCACCACGCCTCGCTGGGGCCAATCAACGAGCGTCGCACGGCCTTCCTGAGCGCGGTGTCACGCTTTGCCCCGCGCGCGCAGACGAAGACCATCGACGGCGCCGATGGCTTCGAGGGCGGCCGCCAGGCGACGCGCGAACTGCTCTCCTCAGGGTTCCGGCCCACTGCGATCGTCTGCGTCAATGATTTTATGGCCGTCGGAGTGTTGCGCGAACTGCGCGCGCGGGGGATTCAGGTGCCGCAGGAGATATCGGTGACGGGATTCGACAACATCCGCCTCTCGGAGTTCTGCTCGCCGTCTCTCACTACCGTGCACATTCCGCGCGAACACATCGGTCACACGATCTTCGAGTGTTTGGTGCCCGATCCCAAAAAGCAGCGGCCGAAAGGGCGGGAAATCCTGATTGACACGGAACTGGTGGTCCGGGAATCCACCGGGCCGGCGCCGCGGATCTAGCCGTCGCTCGGACCCGACAAAAAGAGGGCGATGAAAGCAAAACTGGGGCGGGCCTCGCGGCCCGCCCCAGTTACTTTTTCCCGAGGTGGGGTTAGAAGGAGATTTTGGCTCGCATTTCGATGTTACGCGGGCCGTTGGATGGACCGCTCACCGTCCCCCAACCACTGCTGCGGTAGCCGGAGTAAGGTGCGGACCGATAGATGGGGTGGTTGAACGCGTTATTAAACACGGTTTGGAACGAAAAGCCTATCCGCTCCTTGATCAGGATCGATTTCGTGACGCTCAGGTGAAGCTCGTACCCGCCCGGCCCCCGGAGGTAGAGCACTGGCGCGAGGGTGCCCGGCGTGGTGTTGGCCTGGATGTAGGTGGTGTTGGCGCCCACTCCGGTGGTTCGAAGTGCGGGATCGATCAGGGTGACGTAGGTAGTGCCCGCCTCATGGTAGACGCCGACTCTGTCCTGGAGCTGCTCTCTGGTGATGCCGATCAGGTTCACACCGCCATCGGCGAAGTTATTGAGGGTGGCATAACCGCCGGTCACGCGGACGGGGAAGCCCGTGCCGCGCGTGTAGATCGCACCGATCGTCCAGCCCCCGACGAACTTGTCGAGGATGTTGTTCTTGTTCGCCCACTGCCTACCCTTCCCGAACGGGAGGTCAAATGTGCCGAGGAGGTTGAAGACGTGGCGCACGTCGTACTGCGTCGGCCCGTAGCTCTCGTTCAGGTGGCGCAACGTGTAGGCGGGCCAGGCGGCGGTCCAGTCGCCCGGTGTGACGACACCGAGTGTGTGGCTCCAAGTGTAGTTCGCGTCGAGCGCGATGCCGTGCCACAACCGCTGGCGGAAATCGATCTGCAAGCTGTTGTAGTTGGAGAAGCCGGCATCGGTCATGAAGCTGGCGCCGACGTCGTTGCCGGTTCCCTTGATCGCGTAGGGATTGGCGATGAAAAAGTTGATGGGGTAACCCCCGCCGGGCCCGTTCGGCCCGCCGGCATAGAGCGCGTTGGTCACGCATGGTGCGAACGCCGTGCCCACCAGGTTGCAGTAGTAGCGCCCGCCGGAAGCCGAGCTTGAGCCCCGGGTCAGCAAGTAAGCGAAGGAGCCCACCGCGCCGGTGTCCAGCGGAGTGATGAACGAACTGCTGGCGAAGTTGGAGTTCGTCTGCAAACCCGTTGGGCTGCCGGTGAAGGCTTGCGTGATGATGGGTAGATTCACTTGTCCGGGCAGACCTTGGTTGGAGAAGCGCAAAGTGCAGCCCGCAGTTGCGCGGCAGATCGCCAAGTTACTCTGCGCCTTGATGAACTCGCCGAGGAACCCGTTCTCGAAAACGTTCACCTCATTCAAGTCTTGGGCGATCCATTGCTTGATGGTGCGGTTGGCGTTGTAACGGATTTCCAGCGCGCGGGAGGGGCCGAACTTGCGCTGGATACCGATCGTCCAGCTCATCGTGTAGGGTTGGCCGATATCTTTCTCGAAGCCGGTGACCGGCACGCCGCCGCCGATAAACGTAGTCACCTGGGACAGCGGAGCTGAGTCACTGTAGGTCGCCGGGGCCAGCGAGTACGGCGGGAGGGTTTGCCCTAAGGATAGGCTCCCCGGAGTGAACTGCCCGGTGATGAGCGGGTCGCCCGGTGAAAGGGCGAAGTTCTGGTAGAAGAACGCGCCGTAGGACGACGCGTTGTCCCAGTAGTATTGATATGGGATGGTGAAGAACCGCAGCGAGAACCCCGCCCGCAGGACTGTCTGCTGGTTGCCCAAGATTTTGTTGAGAATCCCGTTCTGGAATCCAGGGTTCCAGGCAATCCCCAGCGTTGGCTGTGGCGTCACGTTCCATGCGTTGTAGGCGTCGGCGCGCGCCTCAACGGTCGGGGTGTTCGTGCCGGTCAGCGTCCCCGGCTTAAAGATATTGCCGTCGCCCGAAGGCCCCCACAGGGACTGTTCATCCGTGTTGTGATAGGCGCCGGTCAAGTCCACGTTGTTCCCGGTGAAATCCCAGCGCAGGCCGGCGTTGATGGTCAGGTCCGGCCGAAAACGCCACGAATCCTGGACGAACAGGCTCCAGGCCTTGGAGAGTTCCGCAAGGTTGTAGGCGGAGACGTCGCGCTTGTACGCGCCGGTGCCCACGTCGTAGGCGTAGAGCCCGGTGACGCTCGAAAGCCGCCCCGTCAGCATGGCGTAGAGGGATCGGGCGTCGCCCTGTTGAGCGGTCGTGGCCCCACGCAGGTAGGTCGCAGTCAGTGCGTTGATAGCCGGATCGCCGTTCACGATCCCCATGTTGATAGCGGCGATTCCCTCGGGCCCGTTCCAGTAATGGTCAAATTCGCGATAGAACGTGAACCCGAAGTTGAGCGTGTGCGACTTCTTCTGCCACGTCACCGTGTCCGAGGCATTGAACACCGGATAGGACTGAGAGATCGGCCGGTAATAAATGTCCGGCGAGGTGCCCATCGGGAAGAAAATGTTGTAGGGCTTGTCGATGTACTCTCGCGTCGAATTGTAATCCCAGTAGCTGAAGTTGTAGAGATACCCGAACTTGAAAGCGTTGATCAGCGTCGGCGAGAACGTCCAGTCCAGGCCGTACGCGGCGGTGAAGCCATCATGCTTCTGCCCGCCCGCCCTCTCCTCGAACTCTTGGCCAGGGAAATAAGGGGCATTCGTGTACGGGTAGGTGCGCTTCGTCCGGTTAAAGGCCAGATTCATTCGCACCTTTTGCGTTGGCGTGTAGTCAACGCGGAAGGTCGGATACCATTCGGTGAGCGGGTTCCGTGAATTCCAGCTCACGGAATTGGCGTTCAGGTTTGTGGTGGTGGCAATCACCGCCCCCGGATTCTGAACGGCCGTATTGATCCGCGTCAACATGGCAGAGATCACACTGTTTATGGTCGTTGGCAGGCTGGTTCCATTTGCCGTGTTGTAAGCTTGAGCGAGTTGGTAGAGGCCGGCCGAGCAGGTCGTACCGGCGGGAATCGTCCCGACGTAGCCCCCCACATAGGACCCGCCGCAGTTCATCCACGACTGCAGCGGGGAACCAGCCGTCGTTGTGACCGCGGACGCGAGCTTGTAGCTGAAGCTGCCCGCCTGCGCCGAGGGGGTAAGGAAGGTGCTGCTGCGGCCCGACCACTGCGGCTGCCTCGTAGTGGAGAGATTGAAGAAGAAGAACAGCTTGTCCTTGAGGATCGGCCCGCCGACGTTGCCGCCGAACTCGTTGCGCTTGTATTCGGCTTTTTTCAGGCCGAGCAGGTTGTTGCGCCAGCTATTCGCATTCAGGTTGTCGTTCCGTAGGTCCTCGAAGACCATCCCGTGCCACTCATTGGTGCCGCGGCGCGTGGTGTAGTTGACCTGCATGACCCCTTGGCCGAAGCCCTGGTTCAAATCCATCTGGTCGGTCTGCACGGTCATCTCTTCGATGTTCTCCAGCCTGGCGTACACGTTGCGGACCCAGCCGGAGTACTTGGCGCGCTGCGCCCCCTGCTGCACGCCGTCAATGTTGCTGCCGACCGCGATAATGGGCAGGCCGTTCCAGGTGCCCGTGTAACCGGGGGAATAGTACGCAAAGGTGTCAATGGTGCGGCCCAGGATGGGCAAGCTCTCGATGTGCCGCAGGTCAATCGTGCTGCCGATTTTGTTGGTGGTCACATCCACAACCGGGGCCACCCCCGCGACTTCGATGATTTGCGTCATCGTGCCGACCTGGAGAGTCACCTCGACGTCGGAGGTCTTCGCCGTCTCGACGACGACATCAACCGCCAGAGTCTGGAAGCCGTCTTTGGTGATCGTCAGTTTGTATTTGCCGGAATTCAGGTTGACGAAGCTGTAGGTACCGGCGTCGGAAGTCTCGGCAATTCGGGTGTCATTGGTCGCCATGTCCTTCAGCTCGAGCTTCGCGCCCGGGACGACGGCCCGAAGCTGGTCGAGAACAGTTACGTTGATCCGCCCTTGGATGTGCTGCCCCCACGCAGAAGGGATGGTGGCCATCACCAAAAGGGCGGTCACCGTGAGGAATAGAAACCTTCCGAGGAAAAGTCGGGACATAGAACCTCCATGGCCAGAAGGAAAGTCGTAGAATGTGCAGCCGAAGCTGCGGTAGGTGAGGGTTGGGGAGCGACGCAGAAGTGCGCCGGGCGGGTACAGGTTCGTGAGACGATCCACAGGGCAGACTACAGGCTTGGCGCGGAACTTGAAAGGCGCTGATGAAAGCGCTTTCATTTAACTCCAGACCACCCCGCCCCTCGACTTGCCGCTAGACTATATGGGTTGCAAGAAGGCTGTCAATACCAAAAACGCAAAGTCCGGACGCCGCCCCCGGAGACTCACAGGACCCAGTAAATTCCACCCTCACCGGGCCAGCCGCCGGGCTGACTTCGCCGCCCTCGGCCTGGCCAGCCGCCATGGTAAGATCAGCGACGGGACGAAATTTCTGCCTTTCTGCTTGAGAGCGCTTTCAGGGAAGTGAGCTGGTGAACTTGAGGGACGAAGGCGAGCGCCGCCGGCTCTGAGCGCGAGCCCGAGAAGCCAGAGGACAGCAGCCGGATGCGAAAAGCGATTGCACGCCGCGATGTGTTGAGGTTTCTCGGGACCGGGGCGGTCGCCTCGCTGGCGGGCGAAGTGCTCCTGCCAACCAGCGAACGTGACGTCCGCATCGCGGGCCGCAGCGTACGGCCCCACGTTTCGCCGGTAAGCCGGCACACGGTTCGGATCACGTTGGCGGAACGCGATGCCGAGTCTGTGCGCGTTCCGCGCGACGGATCATTGCTGGAGAACGTGGCGGCCGCGGCGCCGCCTGCACCGACCACACGCCGAGAGCTGGCCGGCGGTCTGCGGGTCCGAGTGGAGGAGGAACCGCTCACAATCCACGTCGAGGCGCCGGATGGGCGCAAGGTGCAGCAACTGCGCGTGGAGGCGGAGACCGGGTCGCTCAGCTTCGTCCTGGGCGACGCGCCGGTGTTGGGTTTGGGCCAGGGCGGCCCTCAATTCGATCGTCGCGGCAACGCGGACCGCATGCGCAGCGGACAAGGCGGCTACCGGCTGCGGACGCACGGCGGACGTGTTCCCGTGCAGTGGTTGATCGGCACCTCCGGCTGGGCGATGTTCATCCACCAGCCGCTGGGGAGTTTCGACCTCACCGGACCGGAGGGCCATTTCACTCCCTTCTCCGCAGCGGCGTCCTTGCCACTCGACCTTTTTGTCGTTGATGCCAGGGACCCGCTGCAAGCGATGGCCGAGTACGCCCGCCTGACGGGCCACGCGGAAATGCCCCCGTTGTGGGCGCTGGGATACCAGCAGTCGCATCGCACGCTCGCCGATCGCGAAGAGATCCTCGCCATCGCCAGAACTTTTCGGGAAAAGAAACTTCCCTGCGATGCGCTCATCTACCTGGGCACGGGATTCACTCCGTCCGGGTGGAATACGGCGAACGGCTCGTTCCAATTCAACCCGCGCGTGTTCAGCGACCCGAAACAGGTCCTTGACGAATTCCACTCCCTGCATTTCCGGGCGGTGCTGCACGTCGTGATCCTGACGCGTTCGCTGCGCGGCACTGTTCGCGACTCATGCAATTTGCAGCGCTTTGACGAGGAGGAGGTCGCCTGCTACTGGAGCGCGCATCGCAAAGACTTCGCTCTCGGCGTGGACGGCTGGTGGCCCGACGAAGGTGACTCGCTGGATCCGGCCTCGCGCCTCACTCGCAACCGGATGTACTACGAGGCGCCGCAACTCGACCGTCCGAACGAGCGCCCCTATGCGCTGCATCGGAACGGCCACGCGGGGATGCAGCGGTATGCTTCCTTCCTGTGGTCCGGCGACGTGTACTCGACGTGGGAGACGCTGCGCACGCACGTGCCCGTCGCCATCAACACCGCGCTTTCCGGCATCCCGTTCTGGGGCACGGACACGGGCGGCTTCGTGCCGACCAAAGAGCTCACCGGCGAACTTTACGTCCGCTGGTTCCAGTTCAGCGCGTTCTGCCCGCTATTTCGGTCGCACGGGCGCACGTGGAAGCTACGACTGCCCTGGGGCTGGAACACGGGCGAGCTCGGCCCGAACGAGATCACCAGCTACGGCGACGCCGCCAATCCCGATCCCAGCGAACTCCATAATCCGGACGTGGAGCCGATCTGCCGGAAGTATCTCGAACTTCGATACCGCCTGCTACCGTATCTCTATACGGCCGTGCGCGAATGCCACGAGACCGGGCTGCCGATTCTGCGCGCACTCTGGCTGCACTTTCCGGACGATGCGAACGCGGCGCAGCGCGGCGATGAGTACTTGTGGGGCCACGACATCTTGGTGGCGCCGGTCACGGAGAAAGGTGCGACCTCCCGGCGCGTCTATCTGCCGCCGGGCGACTGGTACGACTTCTGGAGCGAGGAGCGACTTGCGGGCGGACGCGAGGTCAGCCGCGCCGTTGACCTTGCCACCATGCCGCTTTACGTCCGCGCAGGCAGCGTCCTCCCGCTCGGCCCTGTCAAACAGTACACCACAGAGAAAGTGGAAGGCCCGACGACGCTGCTCGTTTATCCGGGCGCCGATGCTGCGTACACGCTGTACGAGGACGACGGCAGCAGCTTTGCATATCGCCGCGGGGATTGGACGAAAACAGAAATTCAATGGAACGACGCCGACTGTCGGCTGACGCTGCGGCTCGCGCCCGGCTCGCGTCCTGATGCGCCGGGATTGCCGCCGCGGCCGCGACGTTTCGAGGTGCGGGTCGCGGGTGAAGCTTCCACGCGGGCGATAGAATTCACCGGCCGGCCGCTCACCGTTCTGCTCGAGCGCGCCCCGCGAGGAAGCTGAGATTGTGAACATCCGCTTCACTCCCGAAGCCTCGAGATGGAGGATTCTAATGACGCTCAGAGCCCCAAGTTTCGCGGTGGGTATCGTCCTGGCCTTCGCCGCCCTCCCTCAATTCCCCACAGTCAATGCCGCTTCGGGTGTGATCGAAAAGGGCAGTTTCCGCTTCACCTATGACGAGCGCGGCGTGTCTGGCGTTGCCAACCCAGAGGACCCCTATGGCGCGCAAGTGACGCCGCCAGATCGACCTTTGGGACTCATCGTCCGCTTCAAGGTGGGAGATGGTCCATGGACGGACCTGAACACACGTCAATCTCAGCTGGAGGCTGCACCCGAGACCGGCACTCTAAAATACGCGATTTTCAGCCCAGACCGCTCGCTGAGGGTCGTGCAAACATTCAAGGCGGACGGCGCCGTGCTGGACTGGACCATCGAACTGGAGACGGCGACGCGCTCCGGCGTCACCATCGGAGACCTGGCGATTAACCTGCCTTGGGTGGGCCCGCGGGGTGAGGAGCCTCGGCAGATTTTCGAGCGTGGGTTCGTCAAGCATCAGTTCATCTCCGGCCAGGGTTCGTTTCTTTACTTCGTGCGCGCCTCGGGTGCGCCGCCATTTCTGATTGTCACCGTTCACCGTGGTACCAAGCTCGAATACTTCAGCGGCGGCTCCCAGTTCTATATTCACTCCGGGTTGAGCGGCGGCAACGAGAAGCGCGGCACCTGGCGGCAGGAGCACACCTTTCTCAAGCTCGGGCGCGTGGGTGCGAAAGACAGCAGGGCGCGATATGGATTTCGCTTCCAGTGGGCGAAGTCTTACAAGGAGCTGCGCGATGTCCTCTACAGAGAAGGGCTCTTCGACATCCGCGTCGTGCCCGGCATGAGCGTGCCCGAGGACCTGACGGCGCGTTTTGCGCTCCACACCAAGGCGCGCATCGACTCGGTCCAGGCAGAGTTTCCTGGGGAGACACGGATCAGCGACCTGGGCGAGCGCCAGCCGGGGTATCGCCTCTACGAGGTTGCCTTCAAGCGGCTCGGCGAAAACATGCTCACTATTCATCACGACGGAGGCAGCAAAACTTATCTGGAATATTTCGTTACCGAACCGATCGAAACCCTGATCAAGAAGCGCAGTTCGTTCATCGTTAATCGCCAGCAAATCCGCGACCCCTCCAAGTGGTGGGACGGCGTGTTCGGGCCTTACGACATGAGGAACAAGGTCGTACGCACCATCGAGGATCCAGACATTTTCAAGGGACGGATGGTTTACGTGCTGACCTGCGATGATCCAGGCCTGAGCAAAGCTCCCTACGTGGCCGAGAAAAACGTAAGCTTTCCGGACCAGAAGGAAATCGAAGGGCTGGAATACTACCTCCAGCATTTCGTCTGGGGAAAGCTACAGCGCACCAACGAAGAGATTCCCTATCCTTACGGCGTCTATGGCACGCCCGAATGGTACACGAACCGCGACCCCGAGCGGCGCGCCAAGTACACCAAAGACAATCTGGACAAGATGCACGTGTGGCGTTCCTACGATTATCCGCACATCGTCATGCTCTACTACCACATGTACGAGATCGCCAAAAAATATCCCCAGATGTCCAAGTACCTCGACGCGGCCGGTTACCTCGAGCGCGCTTATCAGACCGCGCGCGCGTTTTACATTTATCCCTACGAGATTTTCCCCTCCTACTACGAGACCTATAAGTGGGGCCTCTACAACGAGCTCGTCGTGCTCAAGCTGGCCGATGCTTTGGATCGGGAGGGTTTCCCCGACCGGGCCGCGTGGCTCCGCTCCGAGTGGGAGAAAAAGGTCAAGTATTTCGTCTACGATGACGCCTACCCGTTCCGCTCGGAATATGCGTTCGACCGCACCGCGTTCGAATCGAGCTACGCCTTCGCGAAATACGGTGCCACCCACGACATGAGGCCGGACACGAACCTGTGGTGGGACATCAAGCGCGAAAAATGGTATTCGCATCCGCAAGTGAGGCGCGAAGACTCCCGCGCCTTCATGGATCGCCAGCTTGCCGCCGGTCTGAGCGTGCGCGGCTGGCTCGAAACTTCGTACTACCAACTCGGAGCCGACGGCGGTTTGAGTTATATGGCCGCGATGGGCGGCTGGGGCGTCCTCGATTACGGCATCAACTTCGCGTCTGAGCCCTACGACTGGCTCCAGCTTGGCTACGCCTCGTATCTCAGCTCCTGGTCCCTGGTGAATAGCGGCCGGCCCGAAACCAATTACGGCTTCTGGTACCCGGGCAAGGAGAACGACGGCGCCGCCGGATGGCAATTTATGTCCTCCAAGTGGGGCCGCGCGTGGATGGGTGCGGAAGTGCCGCGCGGACCATGGAATTACGACGGCGAGATCGACCTGGGCTTTGGCGGCGCCCTGCGCATGGCGGCGACCGTGGTCACGCGCGATCCGCTCTTCGACTGGTTCGCCTACGGCGGCACACTCTCCATCAGTGGAGACGTTCTCTCAGTCATCCCCCGCGATGGTTTGCGCCAGAGGTTTGCTGCGGTCCTTCCCGATCCGCAACTTCGCTGGCCGAATGTTCGGCGCTTCAAGATTGAGCTCGACCGCGACGGCTTTGCCGCGGGCGTGCCCATCGTCATCGACAAGACGCTTCACAAGATTGCCTTCACCCTCGAAAATCGCTCGCAGGATGCGCACGTCACCGGACTGTGGCTTTCGTTTCCTATCGGCGCGCAATACGAGGTGACCCAGGACGGCAGAAAAGTGGCTCTAAGCAAGACCGGGAATTGGGATTATCCGTGGCTGGCGGAGATGCAGATGGGCACCGGCCCCTCCACAATCGAGATCATCCGAACCGATCGGTGAGTGGGTGTCGGGCCTTGAATACTCCCGATTGGGGATTCGCACCGCCTTCGGGGCGGCCTCGGCTTCTCCTAGGTTGTCATGCCGACCGGCGGGTGGCGCACCCTTTGGGCCCCCTCCGGTTTGGACATTATCACCCCACACACGGCGATGATACCATCCCCTGACTTCACCACCCGGTGAACTTTTCACCGGTGGGTGCTCCACCCTTTGGGTTGTAAGGGTGGGAAGGTTTTCAATCGGATGCCGAAGAACCTGAAACGCTACTACGGTCAGAAGCACCTGCACTTCCTCACCTGGAGTTGTTACCGGCGCAAACCGCAGTTGGGTTCGGCGCGGGCTCGCAACCTGTTCGTGAAAATTCTCGACGAGGTGCGTGAACGCTATCGGTTTCGTCTGGTGGGCTACGTGGTGATGCCGGACCACGTGCACCTGCTGATCAGCGAGCCGGAGCGGGGCACGCCCTCGACGGTGGTGCAGGTGCTCAAGCAGCGCGTCTCGCGCCTAATGCGCCAGCGGCGGAGAAAGCGTTCTGGCGTCCAACTTCGCCTGTGGAAAGAGGAAGAGGTACCCCGCTTCTGGCAGCGGCGGTTCTACGACTTCAACGTGTGGAGCGAAAAGAAGAAAGGCGAGAAGCTGCACTACATGCACAACAATCCGGTGAAACGGAAACTGGTGAGTCACCCCAAACAGTGGCCGTGGAGCAGTTTCTCATTCTATTTCGGCAAAGGTGATTTCTTGTTGAAGATCGATCCTGTCTGAAAAGCTTCCCACCCTTTCGCGCCAACCGCGAAAGCGTGGGGCACCCTTCGGAGGGGGAATTGGCTGCGGGGATGACGAAGAAAAGTGGTCGGGGCGAGTGGATTTGAACCACCGACCTCCTGGTCCCGAACCAGATTCCAAACCTTGTTGAAACTTGTTGAATCTTGTTGTTTCGAAGTGTTTGGTAATGAAAGCCTTGTCCTAGTACTTGTTGAAACGTGTTGGATCGTGAAGTTTCAGGATGCAGCGTGAGCCTCAATTTTGCCCACAGCGATTTGGGGCGAACCCCTCCCTTGGGACATACTTTGCTACGGACCCGCGCAGATGGTGTCCAGCACTTACTTCGCTTCGGCCCAGCCGAAGACGGGGGGGCCACCCTTGACGATTCGGGTCACTTTACGCGTAGCGATGTTCAAAACTTTAACATCTTCCGTACGCTTGTCGATGTCTCTCCGCCTACTTACCAGAATGCTCTTGGAGTCGGGTGACCATACCGGACCGGAACCAACGTACTTCTCTTTTCGAAGCAGTCTGGATCCGGTACCGTCCGGCCGAACCAGCATGATTTTGCTTATCCCGTAGGCGGCACGGTCGGCGTCGTACGGACCCAAATGGCAGATCCACTCACCCGAAGGCGACCAGGCAGGGGATCGCCCGTTTGCGATCTTTCTTGACTCTCCGGTCTTCAAGTTCAGAATGAAGAGCTCGTGTGAGAAATCTATGATCGCCCCCTCAGAGTTCGTTTTTGGGTACGAATCGTAAACGATTTCTCGGCCGTCCGGAGACCAGCTTGCCTGGATGGGTGAGTTGCGGCCGTTGATCGGAAAACGTCGCTCTGCACCGGATGTAAGCTCTATCACGTGCATGTGGGGTCGCGGACTCACTCTGGGATCCGCCACAGCAAACGCTAACTTGGATCCATCGGGAGCGATGGCGATGCTGCCCTCGAAGTCCTGCACGTGCTCGTACTGTGTCATGTACTCTGTCCACTTGTGCTCTGAGAGAGAGTAAGTCGCGATGGCCATTGGTGGCGCGGCGTACATCGGGTAAATATCCTTTACGCGCGTAGCGGCGACCAAATTTCCGTCTCGTGAGAGGCTGGGGTAAATACTCAGATACTGCGTGCCTTCGGCAACCATCCACGTGTTCTCGGGCCCAGTAACCGCCAGAGTTCCGGGCGGATAACCCACGAGTAATCGCGCACCCGGCAAGCGGGGAAGGCTCTTCATTCCCTGCCACCCCTGTTCACTCCCAGCCGTGAACGTGAGGCACGCAATCAACAGTGCCAGAGTCAAACCCCGCCATTTCATACGGCACTTCCCACGAGGTATACGTCAGTCCTCAACGTAGCGTCCACACAGATCTCACGGCCCACCACACCAGTTTCCGGGTCTAGGTCCGTACCCGGGTGTGATCCCAGGAAGCGAGGGCGGAGCGATCCCCACACATACCAGGACGTTAAACACGAATGAATTACTATTGTAGGTTAGGAGGTTATAGTTCGACCCGCATGAGGGGCAACTGTTCCCCGGAGTGGCCCAGTAGTTAAGGAGGGAGGTCAGGGCCGCTATTTGCTCAGGACTGGCAGGGATTAGAACTGCGTGGTCGCGGAAGAAATCTTCATTTTGGGCGTGGCTGAGATCATTACACCTCGCCTGCTGCCCCCCTGTTCCGCCCAACACTTCGCAGAACTTCCAGTCATTTCCGTTTGGAACCCCAATGGATATGTGTTCGAGTTCGACGGTGCCAAAAGTGAACATCATGAACCCCTGCAGGAACATGTTCTGGAGTAACCGCGCAGTCAAGAGAACATATCCCGCCTGAACCTGGGGATGGGTGGGCGGATCCCAACCGAACACCCCGGCGAACCCCCAGAAACCTTTTTCATCTGTTTTTGCATATACGTAGATGGTCGAAGGTCCACCGTAGAAAGCCCAGTTAATCGCACCTGTAGCCACAATTTCAGCGCTATGCTGGGTGGCTCCCATGGACTCGAGCCCCCAGATGAGCCGATCGCCGAGAAGCATCCAGAGTGGCATCTGGCAATCGACGCAGCCACCTAAGCCATAGCTGTTCACTCCGCCGCCATCCTCCATGGGAAGCGGACAGGGGTGCCCCCCCTCTTCCTCACCACAGGGGCTGAGACCCAGAGGGTCCATCAGGTTGACTGGATTGTTTAGGGAATATTTGTATCGGTTCAAACTCTGTGGATTCCCGGCGCTACCCGTGACTGGGTCGGGGCTGGCGAACCTACCAAGCCGGTTGATGTGGTACCGGGCGATGGCGTAGTCGTTACCGGACTCGGAGTCGCGCTCGTAAGCCGTGAACTGGAACTTGGTGCCGCCGGAGCCTTGGTACCAGCTCTCCCCATAAGGATAGTGACCCTGAGAAGCGACCGCCGATCCGCTCGTATCCGTCGTCACCCTCACCGAAAGGTGATCCGCGTGATGGTATTTCAGTGTGCTGCCCTCATAGGTGGCCAGCAATTGGCTGCCGAGGAAGATGTACTCGCGCGACGGAGACGACGGGGACGCCCCGTTGTCGTATTCGGCGATCACCTTGCTCCCTGAAAAGACGTAAACCGTTCTGGACGTGGGGTTGGTGCAGTTGGGCGCGCACTTCTTCACTCGCAGGCTCGCCCCATCATAGAAGTATTCCGTGGCTCCGCTGTTGATACTGGTCACGCGGTTTTCCCCGTCGTAGACCAGCGTGTTTGTGCCGTCGTTGGTCATGTTGGCGTTCGAATCGTAGCTGTAGCCACTGGTGGTGATGCGGTTCGTCGTCGCCGCACGGAGAGGTGACCCGCGTGATGGTACTCCAACCGACCGCGGTTATTTCTTCTTTTTGACCCAGTCTGTCACGGGTCGGGCCGGGTTCGTCACAACTCTCACGGTTGAATCTGGCCCGAACTCAACCCGAGTCGGAGTCCAATAGTCCGTCCGATCTCCCTCCAGGCGAAAAGCGAACGTCACCACAGTCTCACGGGCTTCACTCCCTCCTGAGCAAAAACGCCATCCCTGGATGGCATCTTCAACAAACTGCTGAAGCATGGGATGACCGCCAAGAATTTCCACGTCAGTCCACTTGCCATTCGCGTCGATCTTGAATTTGACGCGCACGTCGCCCTCAAGGCCGCCGCGCGCGACAGGGGGGTATTGGGGAGCGATAAAGCGTGTGAGGCAAAGCCCCGCGGGCGGATGAGTTTCCGGGATGTCTCGCGACGAACTCGCGAACAGTAGGGTCGTGACAAGCGCAAGAACCGGGTAAGTTAACTTCATGGCTCCTCCATCAGAAGGGGCACTTCTCTTTTAGTGCGCGGTGGAAAGCCTCAGAACCTTGAGCCTGGCCTTTACTGTCAGCTCCGTACTTCGTTCCCGTTGCTGCTTGGCCCAGTGCCTGATCTTTGATCCCCCACAGAACCAGGTGCACAGCTTCATGTATGAGGACTTGTGCCTGTTGACCTAGAAACTCCCCGTGTTCTTTGCCAAAGAAGGGTTTCCAAAGAGTGATGCTTTGCTTGCTATAGTCCGCGGTTGCCAGACTGGTGGCGTCGTCCTTGCTCTTCGTCTCTGTGGACTTGTTCACAAAGGTTGCGTTATCCAAAGCAGCTCCGAGACTTGAAGTGCCCATGAGTCTGCGTATCTCGGACTCCAAGTTCTTGCTGAGCGGAACAGTGGGCGCGTTATTGGCAATTGGAACCGCCTTCAAGGCAATTGACGTGAGAAAATCAATGCACTCTTGGCTCATAATCTTCTTCGCCGCCTCCACTTGAGCCGTTGGTTTTGCGCCACTGCCGCCACCGCCGCTCTGTTCCGGGTTGCCGCCTCCTCCGCCTCCGAGCCAATATCCCCCAAAACCGCCGACCGGCGTGGGTCCAACCCAATCACAGTGAAGCGAAATCGTCTCCCCGAAAATCAATTTGGTTGAGACCTCCTCCCACCAGCAAAGAAAATCTAGGCCGAGGGGGTCTATGAGGTTGGTAGGGTTGTTGCGGACGTAGGGGTAGCGGTTGAGGGATTGCGGGTCGGAGATGGAGCCAGCCAGAAGATCCGGGGAAGAGAAGCGGCCAAGACGCGGAACGTGGTAGCGCATCATCGCGTAGTCGTTGCCGGATTCGGAGTCGCGCTCGTAGGAGGTGAATTGGAACTTTGTGCCGCCGGAGCCTTGGTACCAGTTCTCCCCAAACGGATAGTGCCCGCTGGTGGCGGTGACCGACCCGTTGGTGTCTGTCGTCAGGCGGGCGGACAAATGGTCGGCGTGGTGGTATTTGAGCGTGCTGCCCTCGTAGGTGGCCAGCAACTGGCCGCCCAAGAAGATGTACTCGCGCGACGGGGACGAAGGCGACGCGCCATTGTCGTATTCAGCGATCACTTTGGTGCCTGAAAAAATGTAGACGGTCGAGTTGCTGCCCGTCACCTTCTTCACCCGCAGGCTGGCGCCATCGTAGCTGTA
>Ga0315268_10000884_pt1 | contig 35040 bp, 24 predicted proteins | sample C1_top_MG_FD_204535 | JGI IMG/M metagenome (GOLD analysis project Ga0315268, IMG submission 204535) | Sediment microbial communities from Yellowstone Lake, YNP, Wyoming, USA - C1_top | ecosystem: Environmental > Aquatic > Freshwater > Lake > Sediment | place: USA: Wyoming | collected 2017-08-01
ATAAATGTGTCAGACAATTCAGCGAACATAACCTGGAAGACCGATGTGAAGACCACTGGAAAAGTCAAGTATGGAGTCACAGCAGCATCGGAAACCGCTGAAAGCAAAGGTGCGGGAACACAGCACTTGGCAGAGATAACAGGCATATCATACAGCACAACATTCAATTTCTTCATAGAGGCCACAAACGGGTCCTCGACCAACCGCAGCCCGACAGAAGGCGGAGATGTCTATACATTCACAACAGAAGCGCAAAAAGACAGGATACCACCCAAGGCAGTGCAAGGCCTCGCAGCACCGACAATAAACAAGGATTCCATAACACTCACATGGCAACTCAACCCAGAAGACACTGATGTCGACCACTATATAATATACAAAGCAGGATTAGTGCTGAACAACAACGTAAGGGATACAACATACACAGACACAGGACTCAATGCATCGATAGAATACACATACATGGTCAGCGCAGTCGACACAAGCGGAAATGAAGGACCAAAGACAACACAGAAAGCAACAACCAGGTCAAGCGCATTCCAGACACTAGTAATCACAAATTTCAAGGTAGATGCAATAGGTACTACAGTCTACGCAAAATGGACAACATCAATACCCAGCGCCTCAAGGATAACCTACGGCCAGAACCCTCTGCTACTAGACCAGAAGCAAGAGTCGCCTGACAATGTCACAGAACACAACCTGACAATAGTCAACCTGCCTGCAAATGTAAATATCACACTGATGGCGCAATCATGCGACTTCTCAGCAAACTGCGGAAACTCCACGGCAATCACGGTGACGACAAGCCAGAAGGTCCCGCTCATGATCTCTGTCGACGGAATGGACTGCAATGTAGCGACGCCCAAATACACAAACTCCAACAGGATAGATGCCAACGGACAGGCAAGCCCAGGAGCAGACCTCAATGTCTATGTCAATGGAGTGCGCCAAAGATACAAGCGCATGTCTACAGGCACGACATTCAGCTTCCTAGGACTCGACCTCGACCCAAAAAATAGCCAGAACGAGCTCAAGATAACTGCTGAAGATTTCGTCACGCCTATGATAGAATGCAAGGAGAACATACTCCTGGACTATTATGCGCCACAGGTCACATTCACAAACGACACACTCAACGTGACGATAGTCACCGACCCTAATTTTGTCATGAAAGGAAACCTCAGCGACGAGCACAAGGTGACACTATATGCATACCTGCAATCAATCGATGACACAATAGCTCCGCCAGCGCCGCTCAATGTACGCAACACGAGCCTAGGCCCCAACCTCATACAGATTTCATGGGACTCATACAACCTTTCAGAAATCAATGACACTTACAAATACCTGATATACAGGAGCGATGTGCTCGACGGACCTGTCGCAGCGGTGGATCCTGTGACCACGACAGTCACAGCGATAAACTACTCTGACAACACAACATACCAAGCACCAACACAGGTCGTACAGTACTCAGACACCAACGTCAGCACGGCGACAACATACACCTACATGGTAAGCGCGATAGACAAGGCAGGAAATGAGGGAGCAAAATCATCACCGTTCTCTATCACGACGATGCCAAATGGAACGACAGCCCTGCCGATAACAAAGATCATGCCTCCAAACCCTAGCATGAAGCTCACCAAGGAATATACAACTACAGCGAATAATACAATACAGTTCACAGAGAGCATAGGCCCGCTGTTCGACGGAAAGAACCTTGTCAAGGTACAATTCATAGACGAGGCAGGCAACATATTCGAGCAGAAGTTCGAGCTGTCCAGCGACAAGGTCCCTCCAGCGATACTAACGCCTACAGCAGCCGAGATAACATCATTTTACTCGCCAACATACACAAGCGACATACTCATCGCAGGACAGATGAACAAGCCTGCAGGAGAGATATGGATATGGGTGAACAATGTATCTGAGACGCCCACTACCAAGGTCTCTGTCGGAGAGAACGGCACATTCGAGGCAGAAGTAAGCCTTATGCCGTCTGTATTCGGGGCAGTCGCTGCGACTGTGCAGCCAGGAGCAATAGCGGCAAACCAGAGCGCAGCAGTAAGCCTAGCAGGCCAGGCAGGAAGCCAGAACAAGATAATACTAATGGCAGTCGACAGCTACGGCAGGAAATCACAGCCTGTCGAAGGCACTGTCGTCTATACACCGTGCGGCTCTAACTATTATTGGTCAGTCACCATGAACGAGGGCGGCAGCATCATCAACACGCGCGAGCTCATGCTCGGCATGGCAGCCTACGGCTTCGGATTCAAGCTTGACTGGATAGGAGGAGGCGACATAAACAAGGCAAGAGCCCAGAATGTCCGCGTCGTGAAAGCGACAGTAGGAGCAAAGGAAGCAAAGAAATACGATTTCGACTGGGTAGCAGGCACACCACAGGTCATGGGAAAACGAGGCAACATCACAAACGGTTTCGTGCTCATAAACTTCAACCCTCAAGTCCCGCTCGGAAACACATCATTCAAACAGGAGCTGAACCTAAGCAACCATAGGAAAGGAGAATGCTTCCCAGGAGTAGGATGCATACACCTGCTGCTACAATTGGAGATAGACTCTGACCCCGGGCCACTCATGGCGATGTACGGAAACACATCATCAGGCGGAAACCCGCTCGGCATGCCGCCTGTACAGACACAGAAGCAATGCCTTGACGTGAAAATAGCGCTCGACAAACGACTCGACCCATCACTCATACCTAAAGGACTTCTGCTGGCATCGATTGAAGCGATGAACCAGACCATTGAAATAATCAACATGATCGAAAAGCCGCTGAGGTACATAACGCAGATAACTCTTGCATTATGCATACTATCATTTATCTCCAAGTTCTTCGTCGACATCTGGATGAACATGAAATGCAAGTGGAGCGTAGCTAGCAGCTTCGCAGGTGGGATAAAAGGCCTTGCCAATGAGTTGGGCAGGACTATCAAAGGCGGAGGCATAGAGAAGATAGCGAGCATGGATGACGGCACTGACCAAGGAGCATGTAGCATAGAATTCCCTACAAATTCAAACGATGATCAAGTAAAAACAGCAAACGAAGCATGCAAGACTTGTGCATCCGCAAAGCAGACATCAAAGAGCATAACAGACAAATGGCACCTGACATGCGACAGGGTCGTATGCCCAAGCGTACCCACGTTACAACACTTCATATTCTCAAAATGGAAAGCAGGAAAGAAGAGCCTATGGATGCCAAGCGGCCTCGGTGGTAGCACTGATAATGCAACAAAACCTTCAGTCTCATGCACACCAACACTCACAAGAAACGCAGTCACAGCGAACAAGCAGATATCAAAAGACTGCAATTGCGGAACTACTGTTTGCAAAGCATCTACGGCAACAAGCGCAAGCGTGTGCGACAGCGGTCAATGCCTATCTGTACCAACAGTTTGTAGGAGCTATTCAACAACTAATCCAGCAGTATTAGGCTCTGTAGATCTGGATAGTAATGGCTTGTGCAAATGCGGCGACGGAGTGTGCGTAGCAGGACAGACATGCGACAGCACACAAGGTATCTGCACAGGAAGAAGCACGACTGGCCTTAGTTTGAGTCCAACAACAGGAACTGGCCTGACAGGAATTGCGACCATGGCAGTCACAGATACAGGTTCAACAGGATACTTCTCACAGATTACAGGATATGCACCAGCGGTAGTCACGAAGACTCCAGCACCTGCTGCAAAGCCTGCAGATACAACACCTGCAGGTGCAAAGACCGGAGCAGTAAAGGCACCTGATTATCTTAATGTAGAGCCATACGCGACAGCAGATGGAAAAGGCGGAAAATGGATGCGTACCGACGTCAAGAACGCAAAGTCAGACTGCGAATTCGCAGACCTTGGGCGCGATTCTATTGAAAAGATGTACCAGTTCTACGAAGGAAAAATAGGCAACCCTGACGCGCGCAAGAAATGTGCTGTCGGCCACGTGCCACAAGCAGCATGCTGCCCATTCGAATACATGAGTGAATGGCAATGGGGAATGATGTGGAGCAATGAGGTATTACTGTCATACTGCCTAGCTCATCCAGAAGACTCTGCTGTGTGCGGCATCGGAAAGAAGATTGTCAACGGAGTCACAGGAATATGCCAGCCGCAAGGAAAGATGCCTAAGGCACAACCGATAAGGTTGGACGGACTTCAATGGAAAGAAGGATATCCGAAACCAAAAGCAGAGATGCTCGACCAGAATGTATACTATCTTGTTGCGACAGACGAATCAGGAAGCTTCACTAAAGTTCAGCTAGCATACACACAAAAAGGCCAAATAAAAGAACTGAAAGGATCAGTAACAGAATCAGACAGAGTCGAGATAACAACTGGAAGCTATATCGCTGCTGCACCTGGCCACGAAGACCTGAGCCAATATTTCCCGAAGAGAGACAATGCAGACATAAGCAAAGACTCAGATGATTTCAAGACAGGATTCGAGGCTTTCAAGAAAGACCTTAATTTAGAGTTATCAGCAAGTAATGGAATGCCTGACATGATATATAGAGGACAAAAGAGCATCACTGGCGGTGTTGCATCTATACGAACTGGTGGTGCTTCGGTTCCTGACGCTGCAATGGAAGAATGGTATAGACGAGTAAGTGGACTCATCGGAGAACCTAAACGACAATACCTTGCACAGCCAGCAGGAAGCTTTGTACAATCACTCATCACATTATGCTTATCAGGAATATTGTCATGGCTACTCATGTTCAAGAATATGCTACTAATGCTCATGCAATGCTTCCAGTCAATACTAATCACAGGCGACGGGACAGCAGGACAATGCAGGGCAATACTAAGCCAGTACATATGTGACTTAATTTATGAAGTGATAAGCTGCATAACAAACCGTCTCGGAGGAGGCTCGACATCAGCTAGCATCGGAGTCGGAGGCATAGGAGGATTCTTCTCAGCAGTAGGCGACACATCACGCGGAATCATGAAAGAGACACAGTCAAGATACGGCGACAGGAACCTATTGTCTACACAGTTCGCAGCAAAGAACATGGTCCATGACGCATGCGTATTCATGTTCACAGGAGAAGTACCTACAGACTGGAAACAACTGTTCAAGACAGCAGCATACCTGCCTGTCAACAGCTCCATATGGATATTCCCAGCGACAAGAAGATGGCAGGCATACGACCCTGCAACAGGATACTCAAAGTATGTATATAGAGTAGGTTACACAATATTCGCAGGAGCACAGATACAATACAACATAAGACTGGTCTGCTCAGGACCGAACGAGCAATGCACAGACGCTTCCGGCGCAATAGGAAACTGCGACTGCAGCTGGGAACCCTCACTCGACAGATATACACAGCTCGGGCGACCCACTGTCATGATGATACCAACCCGCCACCAGAGCGGCAACTGCCCTGAAAACGGGATAATGCAGCAAGGACAGTTCTGCAGCGACGAGATAATATTCGTCTCAACTGCGCCCATGCCGCTACGATACGATAAAGTGGTCATAGACTACAAACCCATAGTCGTTGGACAAGCAGGATACGCCATCGGCGGAACAGTAAGCACTGGAGTCAATACAGCGATAGGCTCTGGCCTCGGAGGGACAGTAGCCCAACCTGCGCAGATAACAGGGATGGCACAGCAGTCAATACAGGAGACAGGTAGCCCACCACTCGGACTATGCCAATTCCAACTCGGCACATTATCTTTCAGATGCGGATTCGAAGTGCCAGCACTCGGGTACGCCAGGATAATATCAGCTGACCTGACAAAATCTGCATCAGAACCATTCGCGATTGGAGACAAATCAATAGTGAGAGTCAAGGTAGAGCAAGCAATGCCAAGCAACGTGACAAGCTGCTCAGACCAATGCGAGACCACTAAATATCTTGTGGCAGCCATATATAATGGAGCGCCATCGCCACAGACGCAGATTTACCCGCCAAACGGTAAACTTCTCGTCGGAGAAAGGCTAAACCAGAACAAGCTCTGGGACATGAATGTCTTTGACGAATCATTCATACAAAATATCGCGAACGCAGGAGCATTTGAAGTGAAGAGAGAATACTTCGGAATGTCCAACACAAAATCCGCGATAGCGCAGATGGCAGCCGGAGGAGGATTATTCCAAAAGTCAGGAGATGTGACCACGCAGGGGTTGACACCTCCAATAGCAGTCAATATCACATACAATCCAAATGCACCAACTGCAGCAAGTGCATTCAAGTATACTCTTGGAAGGTGGAACACAGTACTATCCACAATAGGCACAGCAGGAGCACAAGGAGTCGGGGCAATAGGTAAATTCGAGAGCGCAAACCCGACACCTGTCGATTGTACTGCCAGCGCAACACAAACAGGATATGTAGCACTATCCTGCGGCGGATTCATAGTCAATGTAGATACAAAGAATATGAAAACTTCATCATGGGTGGTATTCTATTATCCAGAAGCCACGAGCGGCACTACAGCATTATCAACATGCCCAGACAATGCAGGCTGGAACCTGGTGCTAGAGATAAGGGACTCTGACTGCAGGAATGGTGGATGCACGATGGCGACAGGACCTTCACTAGACCCTGACACGAGCTTACCACAGAAGAGGACAATACCTTTCAAGGTCACATGCACTGGCAAGGGAAGCACAACCAGCGCAGCAGCAGGATCACTGACAGACCTCACATTCATCAGCGCACAGATAAAAGCAGAAAATGACCAATACAACAAGAGTTTCGGCATGTGGGTGGACTCTAACACTCTAGGACCTACAGAGACAATAAGAGTGGGATCTTTCAGCTGGGTGACTCCTACAATAAAAGCCAATGGCTTCAAGATCAACATCGACGTTGCTGCTGAGTACGGTCTGCTATATATCGACGTAGGGAAGATAGGGCTCATACCAGGAGCTGACATAACAGTAATGAAAAGCAGCATTGCACTGACGATGTGCGGCGACGCGCCATGCATAGAATCTATAGGCGACACCAACAACAGAGTATTGAAGTTAAGGCTCAAGAAAGGAGACCCGATATTCACATTCACAGGATTTTCCGCTGCATCCGGCCTACAGGCAATAGGAGCAGGAATATCTCTCACAAAACAAAAGACAAGCGACCCAATAGGAGTGCAGCTAAATCCGAAGATACCAGAGACATTCACAAGCCTGACAATCAGCGACTATGTCCAGGCCAGCGATGGATTCACGCTCAAATACATGACAGACCCTAAAGCACTAGTCGAGCCTCTCACATTCTCTTTCGACCTGACAAAGATAGGATTTCAAGGTAAAGCCACAATAACTGGTATGGACCAGTGCGGCGGAAGCGCAGGGACAAGCACGACAGGTAGCGGCGATGAAGCTTGCACTGCAAATACTGGATGGCAATGCAGATGCTCTATAACAGACTGGCCGAATGATGTCTGCACATCAACGCCAGATGCATGCAAGACAGGACTATGCACAGGAAAATATGCTAATATGCAATGTTGCTCATCTAAAGTAGGATATGCTGTATCTTATGCTGTCAAGGATGTCCATCCAGGCAACATCGCAACAGGATATGAAATAATTGATGTGACAAACCTGGTAGGAACAAGCCAAGCTAGTGTTCTCTATCCGACAGAACAGGCAAATATGGCTCTCAAATTCTACGGCACAAAATGGGCAAACTCAACCGGAACAGTTGTCGGCGATACAAATGGCTGGGGTGCGATACAAGAGTCTGACACACTCATATGGGTCACAAGGGATGGAGCAGCATTATCGACAAGATGCACGTCAGCAGCAGCCGCAATAGCTGCAGCAAAAGCAAAGACAGCATGCACTGAAGGGACACCAGCACCTGCAGCAGCAACTCCTGCACCAACAGGAACACCAACTCCTGGATCGACAGGGAAACCAACTCCTGCGGCTGCAGCAACTGGCCTAGGACCTGAAGTCAGTGAAACTATGTCTGGTAACTCATGCTACATACAGAAGGACACGATGCTTGCGATAAAGACGATGGGCTCAAGCGGGGCTGCATTGACCGTATCAGGCCTCACACGACGAGAAATTACAACCGTATCAAGCCTACTTGAAGCGCCACTTGGAGTGCCTGTCATTCTGACATCAACCAACCCAGAGAAATACGGACTGCGTGCAGCAGGACTTGTCGGAGAAGGAAAGATTACAATCACCAGTATCAAGGCTGCAAAAGGAGGCAACTCGATACAAATGAATATCGAAGTTACAAACGAAGGAGAGGCACAGCTGACGATTGAGCTGCAGCCGATGGGAATGGCAACAGGAACGACTACAACAGTCACACTAGGAGGTATTGCAGCAGGGTTACCTAACTGTGGAACAGCACCCTGCGTAGCATCAAGAGGCACAGACAGGATAGCGATAAAACTTTCAACACAGACAAGCAAACTCATGCTAATATCAAACTTGTATTACGGAAGCGCGGTCCCGAACATAGCAGCATGCACAGGAAAATCTCCAGATGATGCCTGCACATACCCTGACGCGGGCATCACATACACAGGAATATGCAGGTCACCTTCAATACCTGGACTATCCTTCCAATGCGTAACAGGATGCGACAGGAAGTTCTTTGACAAAAGATATACTGATATTGCTGCAGACATCAATGTGTGGCAGACGACAACTGAGAGCCAGATATGCATCGACCCTAAGGCGCTTGTCTGTAATGACATGAACGGCAAACCAATCTCAGGCTTGACTGAAGATACAACACTCTGCCCGACCGGAAAGGTGTGCTGCGAATCAGGGAAGACGAGTGTTTATGTGCCTCCAGCACCTAAGACGACTGCAGGAGGAGGTAAAAAAAGCACAAGCAGAACTGGTTCAGCAAAACAGAGCGGAATAAGCAAGGAACAATGCAATGATGTATTTGCAGGAAATCTCCCATTCATTCTTCCGGATGACGGATACTCATACCTTAGGCAGAACGGAAAATGGTATGTTTACGACCCTGCACAAGACGCATATGCTGAACTTATAGAATCACAGAACGTAGCACTAATAGCAACACTAAAATTCTTCTTCGAAACCACATTGCCCTCTATCTGTAAAAATGCTCCTTCAGAAAAGCCAAAGGGTAGCACAAGCGGAGGTACTGCCAGTAGTGTTGTTGTCTCATGGCCACCATACAAATATACTTGCAACACACCTTCATCGACAACATGTGGCTCAGACTGGATATGTTACATTGACACCGAATCAGGCTCTGAACAATGCGATGCACCAACCGGAACTGTTTTGGATAACCTCAATACAGAGCTGGCAAGAAGGTCTGCAGCAGCAGCTGCATCAAGCTCTCCTACGGGTGTGACATGCGAAGGTGCATACAAAGATCCAAGGTCATGGTATACAGAACAGATATACTCATCCTTTTCTATCGATGGAGAAGTCACAAAATGTGTTGATAGCTCATGTATGGCAGGAATAACCAAAGACAAATCGACTTGTATCGACGTGTATGATTATTCCAGAACTGCTGTACGGAATTATTATTGTACCAAGCTGGATCCACAAGTATCCTGTAGAGTATATCCTACAATGCTTGATAATCTTAGATTGTGTGGAGCAAGCAGGACACCAGGATATTCGCAAGCATTAGACTCTAATTCACAGCACGGATTTTTTGCAGCTCCAAAATGCGTAGGAAATGCGCAAGAAACAGACTATGGGGTACAATTCTGCACTAAAGGCCTGGTCGCTGAAGTATATTGCAGCGGAACAGCGGTAGGGACAATGAAAGAATTGGATTGCAATAATGGCGAGATAATTCCGACAAACGGATATGCAAAGTGCCTGGTGAAAGATAGTGAAGAATTCTGGTCCTATGTGTGTGAAAAGATAAACTTCTGCAGCCTTGGCATGCAGGACCAAAGTATCATATGCTCATCAAGCTGCAGGTCTAACTTCATAAATGAATGTACGAGCGGCTGCAAATAAAAATGGAACAAAACAACCAAATCCCACAGACGCAAGGAACTTACCCGCAGGCAGTTCCAGCGGCAGCACCACAGCAAACAGCTCCACAAGCAATTCCACGAAAATCTCCTAGCTTTATAGACAAAGGTATGATACTACCCCTTATTGTAATTATCATACTCATAATTGCGGCCATAATAGGATATACATTATGGAACAGAAGTAATACAGCTACCGAAGAACAGATTTTAACCCAAGAAGATTTGCAGCAATCTTCACAGCAAGCCACTGAACAAAGTGACACTGACATCTGCAGAAGCAAAGCATTGCAGACAGATAAAGATGAATGTTTCTTCAGTCTTGCTAGACAACATATAAGCATCGAATACTGCAACATGATAGGAGCTCCTAGCGGAGATATATCCGTGGACGCATGCTACCAATACATCGCAGTGAAAAATGCGAATAACGGAATATGTCAATCTATGGCAGCTTTTGACGGAGAGAACTCATACAACTCGTGCATGTTCAATGTTGCTAAATCAGCGAACAATCCAATCATCTGCGCATTAGTTTCTGCAGAAACAGGAAAGTACACAAAATCAGAATGCATAAAGCAGTTCAACATGACAGAGGAATCCTACAAGAAGAAATACGGTATGTAAGATGAAAAAGAAGAATACTATTTCTAAGCTGAAGATCCTGGAGCTTGTCAAAGCATCATTAAAATCAATGACGCAGTGGAAGACTCTGCTACTTATCATCCTAATCGACTTCCTGTTTATCATGTCGCTTGGGGCAAGCACGTCGATTATACAGCTCAAACTACTGGATAAGCTACAGGTAGTCATGCAGATGGCAGGAGAGAGCACTGGAGGGCTTCTGAATGTCTATAATGAGACAGCAGAGGTATCTACAGCAATGATGGGGCTAACACAGAGCGAGGCTTTCCAGGCAGAGATGAATTCCATACTATTCTGGCTCCTTATACTCATATTAATGAGCTATGTGATGTGGGTAATATTCCAAGGCATAAGCTGGTACCTTGCACACAAGATATCGACAGAAAAGAGGCAGGGATTCTGGCGATTCTATAGAAATTTTGCATTGCAATCAATCCCATTCTATATCTTGACAGTAGTCTGGATATTCGTGTCTGTCAAGCTGCTATTGTCAACCAAGATGAGCATGGTGCCATTCATGAGCGAAACTACGATGAACATGATATTCGCAATCCTGGTCATAATAACATGGTACTTCGGCACATTATGCTATACAATAACCACAAAATACGCATACAGGAACTTCAAGCAGTCATTCATATTCGGCGTCAAGAGATTCCTGCAGGTCATACAAAGCGTGCTTGTGATACTTGTGTCATTTGTCATCATCGACATGATACTAAGGGCAGGATTCCTTGCAGACCACCCATTCATACTGATACTATTAGGAGCTATCCTTTTCCTGCCGGCAGTAATATTTGCAAGAGTGTTGCTTTTCAAGACAACGCAGGAGTATTGGATTGGAGGCAAGGATTAATCAAGTGACTCAATGACGCAGCGCCGCGCTGCTAAACCGTATTGCCGGCATGCAACGATATGCCAATCTAAAGTTGCTTCGCAAGACCGCTTTGTCACATTGATGTGGCCGGTTTCCGCATGACTACATCGACCGACGCTGGAGCGGCGGCGCTGCTTGGTTTAATTATTGGATGATAAAAAATGGCAAACAAAAACCCAGAACTGATACAATGGATAAATTTCGCGCTTGAGGCAGAAGAGAAGGGGCTAGCGCTGTACAAGGAATGCGTCGAGAAGATAACAAACCCTAAGGCGCAGGAATTATTCTCATATCTGGTAGCAGCTGAGACTTCGCATAAGAAAGTGCTTACAGAGATGCTCGAAGAAGTAACTGAAGATGACAAGAAGGCAATCAAGAACAGCATCGAGCAGTTCAACAAGACGTCTATACGAAATCCTTTGTTCACAGCACAGGACCTCGAGAAGTTCACAAAAAAGAACACGATGGTCACTGAGATGTTCAACACTGCAGCAGACCTTGAGAGAAAAGGAATAGCGCTGTACTGGGACTACCACCAGAAAGCAGTCGACCCCGAAATAAAAGCATTCTTCAAGAGGCTCGCAGCAGAAGAGACACAGCACAAACGCGCAATAGAGAAGATGGGCATGAAGATGTTCGGCATGGACATGGAAGACGACGAGGAGCACAAGGAAGGAGACATAGAACTGCCGGCGACAGTGCGCGAGTTCGATGTTGTCGCAAAGAACTGGGAGTTCGTGCCAGCAAACATACTTGTTAATGCAGGAGAAAAAGTCATACTCAAGATAAAAAGCGCAGATGTAGCCCACGGATTTGTAATGCCTACATTCGGCATAAAAGAATTCCTTGCGCCCGGTAAAGAGGTTGTAATAGATTTTTTTGTCGACGTGCCAGGTGACTTCGGGTTCTTCTCTAATGTACCGAGCGGAAAAGGGGACGCCAACATGAAGGGAAGGATTGTAGTCAAGGCATTGCCTGGCAAAGTGTATAAGGATGATGGATTATTTTAGCAATTTGGCGCATTGCCGCGCGGCTAAACAGATGTGCACGCGGTTTCAAAATGTACAATATATGATTGCACAACAGCGCCCCGCTGCTTAATAGAGTGCCGGCGGATACTCTGATTACAGGGCAGGTGCCGAACTTTTAAGGCCGGCTACTGATTAATTTTATCGACGGACGCTGGAGCGGGGGCGCTGCTGTAGGGATAAGGTGATAATCATGGCAGAACAATTATTGGCATGGATAAGATTCGGTATCGATACAGAGATAAAGAGCATAGATTTCTACACTAAGTGCCGCACGAAAGTCAGGCATCCTATAGCGATGGAGATATTCGACTATCTTGTCAAGGTAGAGAAAGCCCATAAGAACATACTTGAGACACTTCTTGCGCAAGAAGCAAAAGGAGACAGGAGAAAGATAGAGGAGAGCATAACCACATTCCTGCACATGCAGATAAAGAACCCGCTCTTCCCGACAGAGCAGGTCGATGACATGGTAAAACCGACAGCGACATTGATAAGCATGCTCAACAATGCTCTTGCACTGGAACAGACAGGCATGGATTTCTACAAAAAATGCGCAAGAGATGAAAAAGACCCTAAAATAAAAGCGCTATTCACACGACTCGCGAACGACGAGACAGACCACAAGAAAGAACTGACTGACATGGGAAATTATGTATTTGGCGTGATGCCTGAAGGGGAGTTTGATTAGGTAATCAAATCACTAAACAGGCACAGTCTGAATCTATTGACAGGATTTCTTATAATACTTTGAATACTTCCCTTATGATACCTCCAAGAAAATAGCTTGCAGTCATGGCAAGAATAGTGATTCCCACATGCTCTGCTATCGCTCGGAATGGATTCACTTTATGCTGCACCGCAATAAAATAGCTGAGAGCAGACAGAAGCATGAGACCTAATATTATCGAAAATATCACTGCATAGAATATAGGCAACGCAATTACCAACAATGCAAATACCAATGTGAATACTAATCTCGTGAAGAAGTTATCGAATGTATAGATGTGAGAACCATTTTTCGCATGCGATTCCTTAGATTCCTGATAAATGTGGATGCCTAAAGAATCTGATACATTATCTGCAAGCGCCAGGATGAATAATGCCTCCAATATGCTTACCTTGGGGTTTTGCAAGCCAGCCATCCCAACAATGATAGCGAGGCTCGTGGTGATCGATGATGTAGCCCCAAAACTGTATTTGCTCAGCTCCATATCCATCCACTACCTACATTATTACCTTATCTTCCTTGCCCAGCATGGAATAGAATGCGTCGAATATAGGCGTCTCTGTGGAGACTGATATGAACTGGACATTGAATGTATCGCAGATCTTCTTAAGGTTGTATATGTGGTCAAGAAGCTTCTCAGAATAATTCTCAATCAGCTTATTGCTGATAAATGTCCTCATCTTGTCGAACGACTCAGAATCATGCAGGATTATGTCGCCCTGCAGGACAAGTTCCCTCTCTGATGAATCAAGGACCTGCACGACAATGACCTCGCTCCTCTTGAACCGGAAAAGGGTATTCCTCAGCTCCTCAGGATCGAAAAGGAAGTCAGATATGATGACAACCATCGACTTAGTCTTGATAGCTGCCTTGTACTTCTCAAGCGACTCACGGAAGAGAGACTTACCCTTTGGCACTATCTTGTTAAGAGTATCAACAGTGCTCATCAGCTTGCTCACTCCTTTCTTTGCCCTGAAGACCTCAAGGTCCTCTGCGAATGTGCTGACCTCGAAACTCTCGTTGTTGCGCAGCGCCATATAAGAGAAGCCCAATCCTATCATCGACGCATACTCAAACTTTGTCCTGCCATGCCCGAAATTCATGCTTGCAGACGCGTCAATCACGACGTGGATGCGCATGTTACGCTCCTCCTCATACCTGCGCACGAAGAAATGCTCTGTCCTGCCATAGACCTTCCAGTCAATAGCCCTGAAATCATCTCCAGGCACATAATCCTTGTAATCATAGAACACAAGTCCAGTACCATAGTTCTTGGACTGCCTAGAGCCTGCAAAACCAGAGATGACCCTCCTCTTCAGCACTATATCAAACTTGTCCAGCTGCCTGAGGAATGAAAGATCAATAGCCATCTTCAAAGCTTTTCCAAGAGCATGCTTATAGCATCGTCAGATGTCCTGCCTTCCCTCTCTGCCTTGAATGACAGGATGATCCTGTGCCTAAGCACTGGATAAGCCATCTTCTTGACATCATCCAACGACACATATGTCCTTCCATTGATCAATGCATATGCCTTAGAAGCAAGCACAAGACCCAAGGACGCCCTCGGAGATGCGCCGTACTCAATAAGGTCCTTATTAGTCCTGGTCTTATTGACTAATGTAACAATCTTCTTCTTCAAGTCGTCAGAGATAGGTACCTGCCTGCAATACTTCTGAAGGTTCAGGAGCGAATCCTTTGCCAGGAACTTCCGGACATTCGGGAACTTCTCTTCACTAGCATACCTATCTATTATCTCAAGCTCATCCTTCTCATTAGGATAATCAACCTTTATCTTCAGCATGAACCTGTCTGTCTGCGCCTCTGGCAGAGGATAAGTACCTTCCTGGTCGATGGGGTTCTGCGTAGCAAGGACAAAGAAAGGCATATCGAGCTTGAATGTGTTATTGCCGACAGTGACCTGCTTCTCCTGCATCGCCTCAAGAAGCGCTGATTGTGTCTTTGGAGTCGCCCTGTTGATCTCGTCTGCAAGCACAATATTGGCGAACAGCGGACCCTGCTGGAACGTGAACTGCTTCTCTCCCTTCTTCTCCTCAAGCACATAAGTACCTGTGATGTCGGACGGCATCAGGTCAGGCGTAGACTGGATCCTTGAGAACTTCAGGTCCATGATATCCGCCAAAGTCTTTACCATGAGGGTCTTTCCTAATCCAGGGTAAGATTCCAGAAGTGCGTTGGCGTCGCACATAATAGCGACTAGAATCTGGTCAATCACATCATCCTGGCCCACAATGACCTTATTGATCTCAGTCTTTAGGCCGGAGAACATGGTCTTGATGTTCTGCACCTGTTGAAGATGAACTGCTGGTGTCATTTTATTACCTCCTTGAATATTATATTTTTACTATCACATATTTGGCGGTGGCGCGTGACGTTCGGCTAAAGTTGTCGTTTCCGTAGGGCCTGTCTCCCCGTAGGGGGCGACCCCCGACAACGGCCTCGATGTTTTACCTGCTAAGCCTCACAAAGTCACGGCGCCACCGCCAGTATTGCAAATGATTTTGATGACTATCATTGCTGCTCCTTCAGCTTAAGGTTATATGCAATCGCTATCTTGGATTCCTTGGGCAGCTTTTCATTACTCGATGCGTCTGAAACCGCAGCAATCTCACTCGGGAAAGTGCCACGCTCAAAGTCCTGCTCCTCAGGCTCCTTCACATTCTCGAAGCTCATCTCATTTATCGACGGATTGATGCGAAGCTCGATGGTCTTGTTGCCAAGCAATGCAAGCTCAGGGTCACCGTAGAGATCCTCTGAATCATTGAAATCCATAGTGTAAAAATCAAGATGCTCTGCTGCAGGCTTTGAAAACCAGCCGTAATATGTATTCGGGTCAAAGACAGACTCCGGGACATGTATATTGTTCGCAGATACGACAATGACTGAAAAGCTCAGCACGCAGACAATGAGTATCTTCAGGATGAGATTCCCGTGGTTCATCATGGAACCAGCAGAGACAGACTTCATCCTCTGGATGAGCTCCTCAAACATCGCAAGCACCATGAAATTATTGCCGTCAGAATTATCCCTTGCAGTCCTCAATATGTCCTGCACCTGCGGATTCTTCGCCTCGATATCCTTGAGAGTCGTCCTCTTCATCCTATATGCAACATCACCGATTATGAACACCACTGACAACAAGAGGGCGAAATAGAAATCCACCCTTAACAGCGTCGTGATATTCAGCATGATTGTAAAGAATATTATCGTGTCTGCGAAAGCATGCAAGATCGATATCTTGAACATCTCATAATACAGTTCCACAAAAAGTCGCTTTACCTCATTCATCATAAAACCCTATTTCTTGCAGCTCTCAGCATCAGTTTTCATCGCTGCTGTGAGGCCTGCATCATAATTCGAAAGGAAGCTGTCAATGCAGTTATGTGAATTGTCAATCCTGGTCTTGTAACTAAGGAGCGAGCTTTCCAAAGAAGCCTTCTGAGATGTCAGGATAGCATTCTGCTCCTGCAACCCATTGCTGATCTGCACCTGATCATTATATTGACCCTGGTACTTCCTCTTCAACGCAGCTTCCTCTACAAGGGATTTTTGGGTCTCATCAAGGTCAGACGCAGTCTTTGAGAGATTCTCTGCAGTGGCTTTCAGCTCAGTGGCTTTCGAGACATAGATCTCATCATAACGCCTGATATCCTGCGTTGTGGTGGATAGAGAACTCAATGTCTTGTTAAGGTTGAACTTGTAATTGTCACGGTCAGCAACACAGAAACTAAGGTTAGCAGACACATTCTCGAACTTCTGCGTAAGCCTGTCAAGGTTCTTCTGGTAATACACTGAAGAGCCTGCTAGCGAGCCTGCCACTACCAGCACAAGAAGCAGGAGGAAAACATTGACATTCTTCTGCATGAAACCCATTAAACTACACCTCTTAAAGCCTTATTATGCCTGCCTGAGTTTATTAATTTTATCATGTCCTAAACCACGTCTCCCTAATCCTTCTGACAACAATCTCGAAAGTGAACAATACCAATGCAAGTATGATAAAGATACCCTTGAAGTATGTCTTCTCGCTTATCGTCCTCTGCGATACTGACTTGACATGATTGACTATCTCATCAACCTGCTGGGGCGAGAACAGCTTGCCATTAGTCGAAGAGACAAGCGTTGCCAGGTCTGGACTGAAACCAAGGTTCTGGTACTCAAGGTCATAATTGACACCATATGTCGCGCCAAGCACTGCCTTGAAACCCACCGCATCATTCACATAATTCGCCTTATATGTATCCTTCTCAATCTTAGAGAACTCAAGTCCCTTCACCTTCGGGAATTTCTTGGTCCTCACAATGATATCAGACGACTTATTGACTCTGGCATCCGGCACATCGACGAAGAAATCATTCTTCCTCTCAGGGTCAGCTATAGCCCAATTGACAATCCTGGTCAAGAGCAGCGAATTATCCCTATTTAGGAGCTCACCAATATTATTGCCGGATGAGAATACGGTGAGAGTTGCTACCCTACCTACGCCATGACGCCAAACGACAACAGCAGGCTCACCTGAATCAGATGTAATCAGCAGATTCGCATTGGCCTTCGGCACGACCTGGTTATATCCATAAAGCACTGCGCTAAGAGTGAGGTCCTCTGTAATGAAATGATAAGGATCGATTATGAAAAGCGAGAAAGCAGTACCAACATCCTTTTTCTGAGGCTCACCGAACAGAATCCTCAGGTTATTCGAAGTATCTGCATTGAAATATATACCGCCGCCATAGGTGGTCATAGCCCTGAGGAAACCCTCATCAAGGTTCCTTCCAGTACCTATAGTGTAAAGCCTGATGCCATAACCATTCATCGCCTTGACAACATCAAGCGCATCATCCCTGATAGCCTGGTTCCAGGTGTATCCATCAGATATGAAAATAACATTCTTGCTGCCGGTCTTTCCCCTAAGCAGATTGAAGGCTCCTTTGAGGCCTGAAGCAAACTCTGTCTGACCGCCTTTGCCCTGCAAGCGTTCAAGCCTATTCAGCGTGCCTGCCTTACTAACAAACAACGGCTCAAGCTCAGCGACAAGATAAGGCCACTGGTCGAATGCAACAACACCCACCGAGTTCTTCTCATTGATATTGTTGATAACATCGTAGGCCAATGCCTTGGAAGTGCTCAAAGCAGTGGTAGCGACACCATGCTCTGTGAATGAACCTGAGATATCTATGACTATCACAATATTGGAATCACCACGCCTCAGGTCGCCTGCGCCAATCTGCACAGGAAGCATGGTCTCGATAGGATTTCCCTTATACCCTCCATTGTCAAATGAGTTATAGCCGCCAATGACAAAAAGTCCATTTCCCTCTACGACAAAATCACTCAAAGCACCCACATTCCTGAGTTTCTCTATAGGCAGGTCATTGAGGACAACAGCATAATACTTGTCAAGCTCATCCTTGCTAGTGGGCAATTCATTAACCATGTTCACTTCATAGAGCTCATCAAGGACCTCCTTGAGAGCAGTCTCGACAGAAGTCACAAGAAGGACTTTGGGCTTAGGGATTACATGGGCTGTCTTATAGAAGACATTATTATTAGGAAAGAAATCAGTTCCTGCATCAGGGACTATCCTTGCCACAATCTTATGATACCCGTCGCTGAAATTCCTTGTGAAGACATAATCCTTTCCGGCATTTATACCATCAAAGACAATCTCATCATCAACACCGACAATGAGTCGGACACTCTTTGGAGCGGAGTCCTTAGATACGCTATTCACTTTCACCTTGAATGTGTTCTCGACATCAGCGATGGTCTTTGACGGACCCCTGATGCTGACAGAAAGGTCATCCTGGGTGGTGTTCAATGTCACAGCACTGACTGAGCTGTTAAGGCTCGCAGCGAAAAGCATGACATCAAGCAGGTCAGTGCCGCTTGTCACCTGGCCATCGCTGACAAGCAGGATGTTCCTGTCCTTAGCGAGATTATTCAGGACACCATCGCCTATGTTCGACACAAGCGGTGAAGATACATATACAACCTTGACTGGAATCCTCTTCTCGAGTTCGCTTTTCAACGTCGGGACAAAAGATGTATCAAACATCTGCATAGAGGATGAATTATCGATGAGCATGGTGATTGTCAGGTCTCCAGGTATGTCCTTCTTGACCTCACCATACGGGTCTGCAAGAGCTATCAATAAGGACGCGAAGATAAGTGTGCGAGTCATGAACACAAAGACGCGTAGTCTCCTCCTTGATGAAGTGAACTTCTTGTCTGCGAGGCGCTTCTTGTCAATAGCGACAAAACTCTTCAACATCATGAGCATGACAATAAGGACTGCAGGGATTATCAAGTACAATGCTTGTGGCCATCCGAACGTGAACGTACCTGTGCTTATGGAATTCAACATATCAAGCACTGAGTCGAACACTTTAGAGATCACCCCGGAACTTTATCCATAACAGCTCAAGGAATACGGCCACTAATAGTCCGATTATGAAATATTTTGTGAGCTCGAACGGGACATTATTATCAACCTTGCTAGATGCCTCAAACACTCCAAGGCGGGGACTGGTAGAATCACCATTTAGATCAGACTCCTCCTCGTTCAAGAGGTCTGCGACAAAATTCTTCTCCTCTCCCCGGTATATGCCCTGCTTGTTAAGCATCAGCGTATCAGCGATGACATTTCCGTAAGGAGTCACAATCTTCTGCTTGGTGAGCAGGTTCACTAGCTTGCCTGTCTTGAAATTCAGTTCAGAAAGGTCCTGCTTCTTGATAGCCATATCAAAGAACCTCTTCCAGAACACTGGATAATATATATCAAGCTTGAAATCAGAATAATCATCCATAAGGCCGAAATACAAAACCATCCCTTTGCCATAATTCTTCATAGCTATCATGGTAATGTTGCCAGGCGTGGTAGCAAGGACACTAGACCCTTCCACAGGCTTGACTTTGAGGTATTTTGTCACCCTGCCGAAGCTGATATCCTCTGTAAGGCTTGTGGTCTGGGTAGAAGAAATATACTCATTATCTGAATCAATGACAACAGGCCCGGAATTTTCAAACCGCTGGACAGGGAGAAGGCCCTCGAAGTCGATGCTGAAAAGGTCTGTCTGGGCCACAATTATCAATGCTGCACCATCATTGACCTTTTTCTTGATGTTGGTTATCGTCCCTGGAAGGACTATATCCTTATTGACATTACTGAACATAATAATCTGGTGATTGATGTCAGGCACCTTGGGAGGAGTGCCACGGTCAACAGCAACAGTATCAATCACGCTCAATGCGGTGTTAAGATACTTTGACACGCTGTTCGAGATAAGCAGGAACGATGCAGGAGCGGTGGAAGGAGCAGATATATACAATTCATTATCAAGAGCAAAATCATCATGGCCTGACAATGGCTTGATCGAGAACTTGGAAAGCGCAGCAGGAACAGGGAAGCTTACAACCTCAACATCCTTGGGAGCGATAGTTAGCTCCTTCACTGTAAGGTTCGCGCCCTCGAGGCTCACACCGACAGTCTCATTCACATCATTGAAATTTTTTATCTGGACAGATGACATCTCATCAGCTATATCAAGATCCACTATTCCTAAGTTCTTGGCTTTCGCACCTTCCTTGTCAAGCACATTCACGAAGTCGACGAGGACACCCCTAGATTTGAGGATTGATCTCGCAGCATTGAGGTCCTTTGTAGAAGCCGTCTCTATGAAATCTGATATCACCACAACCCTGTCCTTCTCTTTCACATAGTTTCCTGCGAATATTATAGCATCAAAAAGATTGGTAGGTGTATCAAAAGGCTTGAGGCTTGCAAGCTCTTCGCCTGCCTTTGGAGAATCAACACCCTCTGCAATGAGCTGCGGCACAGAAGCAGCTATTATTATTGTATTCTTTGAACCAAGATTCTTTGTCGCAAGGTCAATCTCCCTGTCAAACCTTGACATGCCACCGACATTTGCCTGCGACGAAGCAGAGACATCAAGGACAATTGCAGTCCTCTCAACAAAGACCTCCTGGCCCACTGTTATGAACGGCTTTGCGAATGCTATCGCAAAAGCCACCAATATCAATATCTGGAAAAGGAAAAGAGGGTCATTGATGAACCTCCTGAAAAACGAGCTCTTGTCTGACTTCGCAGACTCTTTCATAAGAAACATCAATGCAGGGATTGTCTGTTTCTTAGGCCTGGGCCTGATAAGATAAACAAGGATTAGAGGAATAAGCGCAAGAAGTGCCCATAGCCCTGCCATGTACATGAGATGCTGTACTGCATAGCCCTGAATAGACTCAAAAATCACCATTTTTCCCAATGAGCTTTATAAAATACTTGTATTTAAAGGTTGTTAAAGAAATGCTCTGATAAACGGCTACCTGTTTCGGGTGCCTGCCTGGTTTCATGCCAGTTTAATGACCTCTTCAGTACTATAGACCTTGACTTTCACTTGTTCCTTTAACTTCTTATCATTTGACCATATTCCACAATCCAATTTCATAGCCAGAGCAAAATACGCAACATCATTCTCATCTGGAGAAATGAGTTCTGCCAGCTTCATAAAGCGTGTATACTCTTCTTGCGGAATAACAGTGATGATATCCTTGAGCTGATGCATTATCTGAATGAATTCTTCCCTTGTCCTGTGAGTCTTCTTCAATATTATGCTTTCATATTTCCAGAACTCCTCGATGATAAACTCGGCGGTGTATAGTTTAAGATCTTCATTAAAAACCAGCTCGACAGTGTAACTGTCCTTGATCAAAGCTGAGAACAAAACATTTGCATCCACGACAAGAATCATATTCAGGCCTTGTGCCTTTTCATCGCATTGGCGCTGACTTCCCTGCCCAACTTCAAGGCATCACTTTCCGTAAACTCGCTATCCTTCGTGAACGCCTTGAACTTCTCCATCATGACTACCCTTTTCTTGATGGCTTCCCTTGCCACAGCACTCCAATTTATATCAGGAAAGCTGTCCATATCCTTCTTCAACTCCTCTGGAACAGATAAAGTAATACTTACCATGCACATCACCTTTGTGTTAATTATGTTTATTATGTATAATACGTTTATATATTTAAATCTTTCTGTATTGACTGCGCGTAAATGGGTGGGTACAAAGCAAGAACTATATTCTGCTAACTATTCGCACAGAAACAAAAAAGAAGTAAAAAATTACTTGTATGTATCAGGCTTGTCAGGATGATATGAGCCGTGCTGCAGATGGCCTGCAACATTGCCAAATGCATCAATCGCATCCTCAATACCCTTAAGTTTCCTCTTCTTGACTTCCTTGAGGTCTTTCTTGTTGTGGCCTTTTGCCATGCTGATATAATCCTCGACACCCTTGACATCCTCAGGTTCGGTGATGGATTTCTTCAGGAGCTGCGTATGCCTATACTGATGATGCCTCCCAACAATAGGTTTCGTGTATGATTCTGTAATATGATTGATAGACATCTCATCCTGGTCCTTCACATTGTCAAAGAAAGCTTCCTTATCCATGCCTCCGATATATCTTGACAACATGTTTTCCCAGACGCTCTCACCGTCAGGTGTTTTCCGTCCCTTAAGGTCCTTAATCGCTTTATCATCCATCTTAAGATATTCTTTCGCTATATGCTCTGCTGCCTTCTCCCACATGGTGTCAGTGAATTCCCTGTGCTTCTTATTGTCACCATTAAAGTGGACCTTGCCATCATCGCCTTTATTCTTATGGATATAATCAGCTGCATGATAATGCAGCATCTCCTCTAAGTTAGTGAAATACTTCTCATCACGCATATCCTTGATGCGTCCAATCAGATCATGATACTTCTTATGCTTGTCATACATAGGAGTCTTGCTGTCCTTATCTTTTTTATCAGCCATGATTATCACCTTCTAAAATCATATATGGAGTGGGGATAGATAGATTGGGAGATATAAAGGTTTCGGCACAAACCTTTTGCTGCCGCAAAATGTTTGATCGAAACAATTGTGGTATGCTCAAAGCCTAATTCGGCTTTGGCACGCCAAAACGCTGTCGCGTTTTGAGCGTTTCGCACATGCTCGATACCACTCAGCACCCGTTTATTCCCCAATTTAATAGCATTTTTCGCTGATACTGACATTTTTGTCACACTATCAGATATTGGGGTTTATAAGTATATATAAAGCAGATTAGACATATGAGTTATAAGACTTATAATAGTCATAATCAATAACCGCGAGGTGCTACTCAAATGGCCAAGAAATACAAGGAAGGAGAAGAAACGAAAAAAGAAGAGAAAAAATACAACAAAGAAGAAAAAGAAGCCGGTGAAAAATCCTATAAAGATGATAAGAAAGCAGACACAGAAGGGGCAGACAAGCAAGCCAGTGAAGAGGAGATGCTGAAGAAGCTTCCAAAGGATGTACAGGACAAGCTCAAGGAAATCAAGGTAAAGCTGGACAAATTCCAGAAAGAAGCACTTGGCAAGTTCGACAAGTACATAATGGGCATCGGCCTCATGCCACCAACACAGAAAGGAGACAAAGTGGACAAGGACAAGATCAATGTCCTGATACTCATCGATGATTCTGATTCCCAAAAGATGACCAAGCAGGAGCTCAAAGACAAGCTCGGCGCCATAATGACAAAGATGGCGCAAGACATCGACAAGCGACTTGTGCCTCAGACAGTCATACTTTCTGAAGTCTGGCAGTCATGCTACGACGGAAAATACGATGTCCTGCAGCTGTTCGCAATGTGCGCACCAGTGTTCGACACAGGCATGATGTCAGCGCTCAAGATAGGAGAGATACACAAAGACATGGTCATGAAGAAATTCGAGAAGTATGTAGTATCATACGTACTCTTCGGCTCGCTAACAAGAGGACAGGCGACAAGCAAGTCTGACATCGACGTAGCGATAATCGTCGACGACACAGATGTCAAGAAGATGACACGGGCTGAGCTCAAGGATAAACTGCGTGCCATCATAATCGGCATGGGACTCGACGCAGGAGACATGACAGGCATAAAGAACAAGCTCAATATCCAGGTCTATATACTGACAGACTTCTGGGATTCCATAAAAGAAGCGAACCCGGTGATATTCACAGTGCTACGCGACGGAGTGCCGCTATATGACAGAGGCATATTCATGCCCTGGAAACAACTCCTCAAGATGGGGAAGATAAAGCCGTCGGCTGAAGCCATCGACATGTTCATGGCATCAGGCGAACAGATGGTCGACAGGGTGAAAAGCAGGATAAAGCAGATAGTGGAGACAGAGATATACTGGAGCACGCTAACGCCGACGCAGGCAGCACTCATGCTCTATGGTATTCCTCCGCCTACGCCAAAAGAGACGATCGACCTCGTAGAGGAGATATTTGTCAAGAAGGAGAAGCTCCTTGAAGAGAAATACATCGAGACACTGCGTGAGATAAGACAATACTACAAAGGCATCGAGACAGGTGATGTCAAAGAGATAACAGGCAAAGAACTCGACGACCTCCTCGACAAGGCAGACAAATACCTCAAGAGACTCAACAGGCTCTTCACACAGATAGAGAAGATGAAAGAGGAAGAAGGCGTACTCCATATGTACGAAGCGATGGTCACAGTGATTAGGGATGTATTGATGCTTGAAGGAGTCGAGCGAGTCAAGGATGTCGAGGTCGTGAAGTTCTTCGAGACAGAGCTAGTGCATCGCGGCAAGATACCTGAAAAATACCTGCGCATGATAAACAATGTCATGAAGGCAAAGAAAGACTACGACGAGAAGAAGATATCAAAGACAGACATAGAGAATGTCAGGCGCGAATCAAGGGAGCTCACCAAGTTCCTAGTCGAATATATGCAGAGGAAACGCGGAAGGGAACTAGAAAGGGCCAGGATACGCGTGAAGCACGGCGACAAGTACGGAGAGGTCCTGCTGCTGGAAGACACTGCATTCATCATACATGACCTTGACGAGGAAGACAAGGAGATAACAAAGGCAAAGATAAACCCTGACGGAAGCCTGTCTGACTATGTAAAGTCCAACATCGAGGAGCTAGAACAGCATCTAGCCAAGTACACAATACCTCCGAAGGTATTCATCAAGGAGCCGATATTCGAGAAACTGAAAGAGATATTCGGAAGAGATGTAGAAGTATTGATGAATTATTAGAAATATTTTTTAATTATTTTTTCTTTCCATTGATGTCTGTGACACTGTCATCTGAAAACGTGCTCAATTTTGCATCTATCTCGCTCATAAGCGCATCATAGTCCTTCTTCGCATCAAACTCAACAGGAGTCCCATACAGCAAAGTCTGTGATCTTTGCCTTTCCCTGCGCGGCCTGACAGGCGCTGGTGCTTCGGGCTGTTGTGGTGGCAGTTCTGCATCGCTTATGATAACGTGTTCCATCCTTTTTACTGGCTGCTCAGGCATATATGCCCTTGTCTGATACTGCGGAGAATCCTCGACAGGCTCTGGCGCAGAATCCTCAACAGGCTGAGCAACAGGGTCTGGTATACCTTCAGATGTCACTTTCCTATCCATCACTGCGAGGATGTTATCAGCGAGTGCCTGGTCAGCTTTCCTCTCCGGATCCTCTGTATACTCTGAAAAAGCGTGCCTTGCAAACTTTCCTGTGAAATAGATAGTCCTGCTATTGACGCGGATGCAGTATCTATCCCTGTCAATTGCCTTATCGAAAGGTACAGATCCTCGCATCTTGGCGACGTAACCTATTATCAGCGGAGCAGTATTATTATCTGCATGGCCTATCACTGTCGTGCCATGCTCTGGGAAAACATAATTCAGGAATGGACCGATATTATCCTTGTCAAGAGCATTGGCAAGCTCATATACGATGATTTCATCCTTTTTGTCATGGAGGAACTTGAGCATGCCAGCAAGACCGCTGCTCTGCTTTGCAACTTCCAGGCGCATCGCACGAACTGACGCTTTTTTCTTATCCTCGTCGGATATCTTTGCAGCTTCATCATATATTGTGCTTTCAAACCTGCCGAGCACCAATCTAACATCATCCTCACTAGGATGATTACTGACAGAACTAAGATAAGGCACGATGCTTTTCTTGGAGCCAAGGTCAAACACTGCCCTGTTCCTCACCATCAAAAGGCTGTGATAATCTATAGGCTTAAGTTCATCTACTTGTGTCGAAAGCGCTATCATGATGGCATTCTCAAGGCTTTCCTGAGCATACTTTGTACCTGTCGTCGGGTCGATGCATTCAGATAGTTCTGAAAGCTTTATCTTCCTTATGATATTGTTTCGTCTGACAGGAATCCCCGTGATCTTTTCCTCGAGAACACTATCTATTTGTGTATCATGTCTCTGTCGAAATGACTCAAGGTAAGGGTTCTCTGATGTCTTTGGCACTGGATATGCGCCAGTACGCTGCATCTGCGATAACACCACATTGTACATCGTGACAATCTTCGCACATAACAAATCTTCCTGAGTCTCATCAGGCTTGCCTCTCTGCTCTTCGATGGGTGCTGTCCTGTAAGGATAATTATCAGGGCTTTTCTGTATCTCATCGACTATCTCTTCAGGAGTTTTTGTTACAGAAGAATCAACGATTATCACCTGCTGTCGGTAATGGGTATGTAAAGAAAACTTCCTTAGCTTCTTGTAATTATAGATTATCCTTACGCCTTCCCCGACATTCAGGACAACGTAACCTGGTTTCTGAGAATGTTCAAAAGAAGCGCTTATGTTCCTGCTCTTGAAATAATCCCTGCAGTCTTCAATAGCCTTGGAAACAGAAGTTTTCTCACTATCAGAAATCCTTTTAGTACCTTTAGTAGGACTCTTATCCGACATTCTCAACACCTAAACAGCATATTACCAGCAGTCCTATATAAACTTTATGGTTTATTAATTACTATTAAGTGGTAATATTGGTTTTATTATTGTCAATAGAAATATTGTTTATGTTATTATATGTAAAAATATTTAATGAATATTTTGCAATTATCCTTATTTTTTCTTTTCTGGCAATCCTGCAGTACGAGATATTGCATCTGGTATTATTGGGAATGGAGGAGGGAAACTCACATCAGTAGGCGTACGATCAAATTCTGCCAAAGCATCGTCATTTGTACTGCCTTGCGGCGTCTCTGTCTGAACTGCCCATGATCGCAGGGTTGTTGCAGGCAACCTTTGCATCTGTGCGTGCTTGTATGAAGCGCCTTCTATCCGCTCCTTGTCTTTTATTGCGGCGATATTTTGTGAAAAAGCTTTCCTTGCAGCGTCTCCTGCGATGCATATTGTCTGGTTCATGTTCAATATGTAGCCATGGTTGGCATCAGCGACTGAATCGATTGAGGCTATTTGGCGTCGTGAAACCACATACTGCACAAGCGCGCCTATGAAGTCAGGCACGTCAGAATGCACCATGATGGGACTGTCATAGAATAGCTGCTCGGTGATTTCCTGGGCAGATTCTGCTGATGGCGTGCAGAGCTCATGGATGTAGATGCTGTTTGCATTGTTCTTGCAGAAAGCCTGCATCTGCAGGTATCTTTTTCCTGCATCAAGGAATGATGTCAATGATTCTAAAGTCGGTTTATTTCCGTGGATCTCCGAATATCTCTCAGCCAGGAGCCTGCGGGCATCAAAGTCAAGGTCAGGGACATCCATGTTGAGATAGGGCAGCAGCATGGCTTGGGTGCCTATCTCATAGATGATATTCTTCTTGACAGAGAAAAAACGCCTATAGCTGACGTGCAAAAGGCTGTCTATGTTGCTGGCAAGAGTATGCATGACCTGGCTTTCTGCCTTGAAATGAGTATATTCCTCTCCGCCAATCACTAATATGTTATTTATGCTTGCCAGAGTACGCCTGCTCTTAAGTATTGTCTGCACCAATCACATCCCTCAATAGCCACTGAAATGAGATAAGCAGTATTTAAATTTTATGTAGAATTCTTACTTAAAAGTGGTTAAAAATGTTACAATAATTTAAACTAGTCCTTGTTAGTTCCAGGAAATATGCACAATTACAAATACTTTTACCTTGTCGTGGGACTGTTTGTCGCAGTGCTATTGGTGTCCAACACAGCAAGCACAAAGATACTGCAACTAGGGCCATTCACCTTTGATGGCGGTACTTTATTATTTCCTCTCGCATATATTTTTGGTGACATACTTACAGAAGTCTATGGATATCGTAATTCGCGCAAGGTCATCTGGACTGGATTCTCATGCCTGCTTCTGGCTACGGTGGTGTATTATGTTGTAGGTATGCTGCCTCCTGCAGCAGACTGGACAGGGCAATCTGCATACATGCAGATACTTGGCATTGTGCCGCGCATCGCAATCGGGTCGCTCATCGCGTATTTCTCAGGAGAATTCTCAAACTCATACATTCTCGCTAAGATGAAGATATGGACAAAAGGGAAGTGGCTGTGGATGCGGACTATCGGATCAACTATTGTCGGAGAAGGAATTGATACGCTGCTCTTTGTATTGATTGCTTTCTATGGCATACTCCCGACAGGCCTATTGATATCCGTCATCGTGTCCAATTACATCTTCAAAGTCGGTGTCGAAGCAGTGTTTACACCAGTGACCTATGCCGTCGTGAATTGGCTGAAGAAGAATGAACATGAGGATTACTATGATTTTCACACGAAATTCAATCCCTTCAGGATTACGTCGTGATATCAAATATCATAGCCAGCAGCGCCGCGCTGCTAAATCGCTAGCCGGCGGATAAAAATTATTCATTCTAGAACAACGCTTCTCTTTGGCTGGCAACTACTTCTAATAACTGACCTACGCAGAAGCGGCGGCGCTGCTGCCATACTAATAAGAATTCAAGATTCTGCAATATTCTTTAATGCCACAATCTTCTTCGCTTTTGCGTTTATGATGATGCTCTTGTAGAATGCCGGGTCCATAAGGCTGCAATCGATGCCAAGTTCCCTGCAGGCAGCATAATAAGCATTCAGGAATTCTGTATAGTGATTCATCCTGCTAAGGATAGAATAGGTCTCATTGTAAGTCTTCTCGTCGAGCTGGTCAAGGAGGACTTTCTGCGATTGCGCCAGATAATCCTTCAAAGCAGTCAAGGCGATAGATGACTTTTTCCCTGTCTTTATAGTATCTTTTCCATTTTTCTTCGCAATCGAGAGGCCTATAAAATAACACATCATATAACCCATGTAATATTCCCCTGTCTCTGAGTCAGGGCAGAATTCTGCCAGATAGATATCATCAGCTTCTTTCTTGCTTTCCGCAAGCGACATCTTCTCCAATGACTGGACCAGCTTCTTATTTACTGATGAATCATGTAGCACTGTAGCAGACTTTTTCTTCTCTATGAACATCGCAATACCTTCTGTATATAGATTACAGAAACGTTCATAGATCACAGGCAATACAGGACTTATGCTGCCTTTATCCACCAAAGCTGAAATCTTCTTCTGGCCTTCCTCTTCACGCTGGTATAATCCTCTGAGATGTTCTATATGATGCTCCAGCTCGTGCACGAGTGTCTTCTCCAGGAATGAAATGTCTGCCCTGTGGGAATAAAGCCATGGGAAATATATCCTGCCTGCTAGGGCTGAACCGCTCATCTCTATCTCTATGTTCTGCGGCGTAGATTTACTATACACATGGCATGCGAGATTGCCGTCCAGATACCTGTTGATGACAGAGATATTTACAGTCTTCAAGTCAGTGTCTTTCAATATCTTTGTATGTACATCCTTGAGTATTGTATAGATGGATTGTGATAGGACCTTGGCTGAGAACTTGCGGAATGCTGTATAATCTGGAGTGATAATCTTTCCCTGCTTTATCTTGTCATGTATGCTCTTCTTGAAGAATATCTCATAACGCTTGACTTTCTTCGCCTTTCCCTTCAGCTCTTCAGGGATGTCACCTTTGGAATTTACCAGCTTTATCAAATCAAGGTCGAACAAGAATACTTTTTCAGTATAATTCGTGAAACGCACTGCTATATTGACTTTCTTACCATCAATGTTTTCACTGAATTTCACCGTCCTTAGAATCTCGAACATACCATGATTTTTGTTTTCGCGGTTAATAAAGGTTTGCGCTAAAAAGATACCTTTAAATCTGCCAAAATTCAACAAGTCCTGGAAGGCTCGAATTCTGGTTTTATAGACGGAGAACGTGGAATTTTCGCCAATTCTGGTGTTATTTCCGAAACCCTGTTTATAGGGGTTTTTGCCTGTAAAATATGGCTGGTTTTTATATGAACATAATATAGAAATATATCTATTGCAAAATATCTATTATTAAACAACCTTTATCTCTTTGACGTCAAAATATCTTCTTACGTTCTTCTCGAGGTTTCGTAGGTTCTTGGCATTCTTGCCTATCAACAGGCCTTTGGTCTGCAGGTCATCGTGATGTATGGTGACTATGCCTTCCTCTTCTGTGACTTCAGTGACTATGAGTGGATGCGCCATGTTCTTGATGAACTGGACAAGGTTATCTGAGAACTCGACGATCTTTATCTTGCGCTTGAAGGTATTCTCAAGCTTCTTCGCGTTTATGCTCTTTGGGCCTAGTGCCTTCCAGAGATTACCGGGCTGGACAATGAAGACAAGCCTTTCCTGGACAGGGTCGTCGAAGAAATCCTTTAGGTCTGAGTGGGTGAGAGACTCAAATAGAGCCATCTTCCTTATCGTGTCCTCGTCATAAATTATTTTTGTGTCCAAGTCAATTACCTAAAATTTTATACAATTATTTCAACAGTCCCATGACTGAGATCGCGAAAGGCTTCTTGCAGATGTCGCCTAGCTCTGTGTTCTGGAGATTGGTATTTACGACCGCTACCCCTCCTATAGACGCATAGTGTTCAACATCCTTCTTCAGTAGGTCACCGCAATTGCTGGCGAGATAGACCTTCTGGAACTTGCCAACCCTAAGACCCTTCTTTGTCTCATCAGCGCCGATGACAAGCTTCTTCTCCTTCATCAGCTTCTTCAATTCTGCAATTATGTCTGCCATATTAACACCCTATCATTCCTTTTCCTTTGCCTTGACCTTGTCATTCTTGATGACCAAGAGTCCTGGTAAGCCCGTACCCACAGGCACAGGCTGGTTAAGCATTACGTTCTCGACAACTGAAGTCAGCATGTCCTCTTCACCGACAAGCGCAGCAGATATTATGTGCTTAATAGGCGTCTCGAAAGATGCCTTTGCAAGGACTGATGCCTTATCACTGACGACACCGTACCTTGTGATGCCTTTTATCTCACCGGAATTACACATCATGTCTGCGACAAGCATCATATGCCTCTTATCGATATTAAGGCCCTGGTTCTCGATGACCTTGAAGACCTCTGTGATTATCGCCTGACGAGCAGCCTCGATCCCCATTACATCAGCTATCTCTGCCACGTTATTAGTGGTTGTCCTGAAGGCATCCACATACTCACACTCAAATGCTGCCTTGAGGTTTGAACCTGCTGTGATTATGATGAACTCATCCCCTCTCTTGACAGGCAGGACCTGATACACATCCTTTATGCCTGAGACATGGACTTCCTTGACCTTCTCTTTAAGCTTGTAGAGCTCGTTGAGGCCATCATCCTTTCCTGTCTTGATTGTGACGACGTTGCCTTTGATCTTCATATTGAAATCCTTCAAAGACTTGTCAAGGGCCTTGCCGACACTTGCAACGTCCATACCGACTGCAGTTATCTTCTTCTCGTCAAGCACTATCTCGACGATGAGCTCTGCGACATTGATAGAGAACTCACTCGCGATATCCTTGAGCTTGGTCTCCTTGATAGACCAGGCAATCTGCTTGATATCCTTACCCTTGTTGTAAGGTGCTTTCAATGATATCTCCATCATAGGAGTAGAGATGTTCTTCCTGCCGTCGAGGATCTCAATCAGCCTCGGCAATCCCACTGTGACGTTCATCTCTGCGACTCCTGCGTAATGGAATGTGTTAAGCGTCATCTGCGTGCCCTGCTCTCCGATCGATTCAGCTGCGATAAGGCCGACAGACTCCCCTGCCTCTACCTTGGCACTAATGAACTCAGAATAGACCCTTTCCAGGATCTCCTTCACCTTCTGTCTATCAGTATTCTCAGGAACAAGGGATTTCACATCATCGAGCAAGCTTTCAGGAAGCTTGTCTTCGTATTGCTTGAATAAGTCTTCCATCTTTGCGTCCTCCTCACTTGCCTGCAATCTCAGCGACTATCCTCTTCACATTGATAGTGCCTTTCTCTGATTTCGAGACATCGATGCCGTCCTCTCCGTACTTGAACTGGATAATCTTCTTGGATGCATCCCTCACTGTATCATCATACTCAACTTTGAGGTCCTGGAGCGCGTTAGCGAGCCTCCTGTAAAGATAACCTGATTTAGGAGTCCTCAGGGCGGTATCCATAAGCGAATCCCTGCCTGTCATGCCCATGAAGAAGAACTCTGCGGGAGTAAGGCCGCGTTTGAAAGAGTTCCTGATAAAACCATGCGCATCTGGAGTGAGATCTCCTGGCTTGAAGCATGACATTGTCCTGCCCTTGTATCCAGAGGAAATCCTTCCACCTCTCATGGCCTGCTGACCTACGCATGCAGCCATCTGGGCGAGATTCAGAGGCTTGCCTCTTGAACCTGACCTTGACATCATGATAGTGCCTGTCTCCCTTGTGCAATACTGGTCGACAATCTCTCCTGTCTTGTTTCTTGCCTTGTTGAGCGCCTCGAGAATCTTGAGCTCAAGAGTCTCTGCAGGGGTCTTTCCAGGGAAAGTCTCAAGATCTTTCTTATGGAAGAGGTCAATAAGCATATCAACCTTCTTGTATGCATCGTCAAGTATCTCTTTAAGCTTCTGAGTCGCCTCAGGCGGAAGGTCGGTGTCTGAAATCGATGTCGTGAAACCCTGGTACATCAATACATATACTCCGAGCTTCATAGCTTTAGAGATGAAATCAGATGTGAATGCAGCGCCGTACTTCTTGTGAAGCGCGCGAATCATGATGCCTGAGCCTTTTCCAAGATTAGCAGTATCCATGACGCCTGACAACAGCTTCCCTTTCTTTATGATAAGCATCTCTCCGCTCTTATCCTTGCTTGCAAAATCAAAATCATCTGGCAGCAATGCAGAGAAAAGTTCCCTTCCTGTTATGACATCACCATCAGGGATTTTCATTTCTGTGAGTCCTGCTGACATCAATATCTCTATAGCTGTCTTTCTTGAGACTGAAATGTGCTTGGTCAGAATATAGTTGCCGGAAATGCCGTCCTGTATGCATCCGATGACTGCGAGTCCGAATCCTGAGGATATGAGCTGTGTCTCTACCTTCATGAGAGTCTCTGCTTCAGCACGTGCTTCCTCTGTCTGAGGTATGTGCAGGTTCATCTCGTCTCCGTCGAAGTCTGCGTTGTATGGCGCGCATACTGCTGGGTTAAGCCTGAAAGTCTTTGCTGGCAGGACCCTTACTTCGTGGCACATCATGCTCATCTTGTGCAGTGATGGCTGCCTGTTGAATATCGCGATGTCACCGTCCATCAGGTGCCTTTCGACTGTGTAGCCTGGCTGGACCTCTTCAAGTATCTGCTCTTTCATCTCGTCAGTAATCCTTTTCTTCTTCCCATCAGGCCTGACAATATAGTTAGCGCCTGGATAAGTCTTTGGACCCCTCTCGACGAATTTCTTCAAGTATTCCATGTTCCATTCAGTAACCCTCTCTGGAACAGTAAGTTTCATAGCAATTATCTTAGGGACACCGACCTCGTTCAAGCTTATCATCGGGTCCGGAGAGATAACAGTCCTTGCAGAGAAATTAGTCCTCTTACCTGCGAGGTTATGCCTAATCCTTCCTTCCTTAGACTTGATCCTCTCTGTAATCGTCTTCAATGGCTGGCCGCTCCTATGCCTTGCTGGCGGAAGCTGCGCAATATCATTATCAAAGAATGTCGTGACGTGGTACTGCAACAAGTCCCACAAGTCCTCGATTATTATCTCAGGCGCTCCTGCGTTAATGTTCTCGAACAATCTCTGATTAATCCTAACGATGTCGCCCAGCTTATGTGTGAGATCATCCTCGCTCCTCTCTCCTGATTCGAGCGTGATAGAAGGTCTCATAGTCACAGGCGGTATCGGAAGAACTGTCAGCACAAGCCACTCAGGCCTCACTGAAGCAGCGAACATCCCAAACAATGGAAGCTCGTCGTCGCCTATCTTCTCAAGCCTAGTCCTGATCTCAATCGGGCTCAGGCGTTTCTCATTCTCAAGATAAGTGGTAGGTTTCTCAAGCGTTATCTTCTGCTGCCTTGACTTGCAGTGAGGGCACTTGTTCTGCGCAAGAAGCTCCTTTATCACGACGTCTTTCGTGAACTCACGCATCTTGTCAGGACCTTTCTCCCTCTGTATCTTCTCTATCTCTGCAAGGTATTTTTCCTTCCTTGCCTTAGGTATCATGACTTTTCCGCATTCCCTGCAGGAAGCCTTGAGCAGAACTTGTATCAGATTGACAAACTTGACGTGGATGACTGGTCTTGCGAGCTCAATATAACCGAAGTGGCCTATGCATTCCTTGAGCTTACTGCCGCATGTCCTGCACTTGAGACCGGGGTCAATGACTCCTAATCTTGTATCCATCAAACCACCGTCGACAGGATAACCTTCCTTGTCGTACAGCTCGGGTGTAACTACTTTGGCAGATGCCATCTGCTTTATCATCTTGGGCGATAGCACTCCAAACACAATGCTCTTTACCTTCTTGTAAGGATACTGTTGCTGTGATTCTTCGGCCATTTTGCTCCACCTAGTACTTGCTCTCAAGCACTATCTTAGGATAGATGCCCAGAGACTT
>Ga0315268_10000885_pt1 | contig 35000 bp, 32 predicted proteins | sample C1_top_MG_FD_204535 | JGI IMG/M metagenome (GOLD analysis project Ga0315268, IMG submission 204535) | Sediment microbial communities from Yellowstone Lake, YNP, Wyoming, USA - C1_top | ecosystem: Environmental > Aquatic > Freshwater > Lake > Sediment | place: USA: Wyoming | collected 2017-08-01
ACCACCATTGTCGATGTCACCATCAACGCCAGCGCCACTTTGGTGCACGCTTCAAACCGAACCTTGGGCGCCACGGGAAACTATGTCAATAATGGCACCCATACCCCCGGCACGGGCGCCTTCACAATGACAGGCAGCGGAACGACCATAGATGGCACGGGGAGCTTTGGCGGCAGCGCAGCTTTTACTGTCTCAACCGGCGCCAAATCGATTCTCGCTAACGCCAACCTGACATTTACCCAAACTTTTGCGATCACCGGAGCAATCACCGTGACCAATAACGGCATCATTACCGGCGTGGCCCTGACCGGCTCGGTGGCCGGCTCCACCTGGTCGAACGCCTCGGGAGCAACCTTGATAATGTCGGGCGCGGTGCTCACGACCGGCACACTGGTGCCGTCAACTTCCGCCAACACCGTTTATTATTCTGGTGCGGGCCAAACGGTCAAGGTGTCCAGCACCAATCCCTATTACAATCTGACTATTTCCGGCAGCGGCACGTTTACTATGACCGGTGTCACGTCAACCAACGGCGATTTTTCAGTCTATAGCGGCACTGTCACCCCAGTTCTGACTTCGATAGGCGGCAACTTTGCAATAACTGGTGGTATAGTGACGACAGGCGCGAATCTGGTCGTTTCCGGTATCACCACGTTAGGGAGTCCCGGCAGTTTGACCTTGGGGAATTTCACCTTCAGCACCGTGTGCCTGACTGTTGACGCGGGCACGCTGACGACAGTCGGGAATAACTTTACGGTAACCGGTTCAACTATTGTGGAGGGCGGCACTCTGACTTTGAACAACAATACGGGGATAAAAAAATTTTCCGGCGGGGTTTTTGTCACAAGCGGCACCTTGAACGGCTCCAGCACGGGCGTTCAATTTGAAAACGGCATCACCCAAAGCTCCACGGGAACAGTGAGTATCACCGGCACGGCGACTTTCACAAGTGCTGCTACTTCAGCCCAGGCTCTTGGCGGGACTATCGGTCTCGCTGCCACCACTATTGGTTCCGGTTTAACTTTGACCAACAACGGAACGACAACCGTTTCGGGACTCCTTACTCTCACCGGAAACTGGGTCCAAGCCAACGGCTCGACTCTCAACTACAGCTCGACCAGCGCCTTTTCCGGCGCGGGAACTTTCAGCGCCTCGACGGCCACCAATACGGTAAATTATTCCGCTTCTGACACGCAAACAGTGAAGGATCCCAACGGTGGCACGGCGCATACTTACTCAAACCTGACTCTTAGCGGAACTTCGGCAAAAACCATGACCGGAGTAACTGCCATCACGGGCGACCTGACAATGTTGGGATCGGCCACCATGACCTCGAACGCCGCTTTCACTGTCACCGGAACTTTCAATTATACATCTACCGGCTCCACGACGCTTACAGGTTCAACCGCTATCTCAATCGGAAAATACTTTCAGAACTTTGGAGGAGTGTTTTCGGATAACGGGAACACAATAACCGTCACCGGCACTGGCGCTTCAGTCTGGTCGAAATTGACCGGCACTTTCACCGCGACCGGCACGGTCATTTTCACCGGCGCGGCTCCCGAAATCGGAACCTCGGGTATAACTTTCAACAACCTAACCATAAGCGTCGGAACCTCGGCGACTATCGCTGGCGCTTTGGATGTGGATGGGAATTTCAGCCTCACATCTGGAACATTCAACTGTAACGGGCAGAACCAGAATTTTGCCGGTAATTTTTCGCTCTCCAACGGCACGACGTATACCAAAGGAGGAACTCTGACTTTCGACAAGATCACGACAGCGCAGACCGTGACTGACTCCACCGACGAGCCAAAGCAAGACTTGGGCGCGGTGACAATCGGACCTTCTACGGCAACCTCGGTAGCTCTCGGCTCAAACGTGAGAGTGACTACTCTAACTTCCGGCACGGGCTCCAACGACACGTTCGATATTTCCAATCATACTCTGACCATTCGAGGAACGGGCACTCCCTTTTCCAAAAACGGAACATTTACCGTGACAGGCTCAACCGTGGTTTATGCCGGCGCCGGCGCCACCAATATCACGACTGTCCCATACAACAATCTTACGCTTACGCCGGAATCGGGTTCGGCCACCTATTCTTTAGCGGGAAATCTGACCGCGGCCAATTCAGCGGCCGTCGCTGGCAGCCTCACGATCAATGCCAATGCGACACTCGACGCGACCGCGACGCCTTATAGCATTGACCTTGCTGGCAACTGGGCCAACAGCGGCGCGTTCACCGCCCGAACCGGGACCGTCACTTTGAACGGCTCCGGAGCGCAAAGCGTCTCCGGCTCAATGACGTCGGGTAATGCTTTCTATAACCTCATCGTCACCAACGCTTCCGGGTCGTTTGTCACTTTTTCCGACTCGGCGGACGTCACCGGCACTTTCACCGACACCACCCCCAGCTCAAAACTCAAATTCACCGTCCTCAAAACATTTGCTTTCGCCAACATCGATATCCACGGATCAGGCGCGGGCAATGTGACTATGGATTCCTCTAATGTGAGCCACGGTTCCGGGTCGCAGTGGGCCTTCAACGTCACTCAATCTTCGCCGACCGCAACCTATGTCACCGTCTATGACTCCAACGCCGAAACCGGTAATGATATCATCTGCTATACCAGCACTGGCTGTGTCGATGGGGGAAATAACCAATACTGGATATTCGGAGTAGCCTATGTGCCCGACAATGTTGGCCACAGCTCAATCTATGAAGGCCAGGCAGATTTTGAGGGGACGTTCGATTTGTATTAGCAACTGTTTTTACAGTTTACTGTAATACTGTAAAATATTCTTTTTCCCATAACGCAATTAGAATGAAAAGAAAATTCTTGAAAGACAATTTGATTTTGATGGCGAGCGCTGTTTTGGGAGGCCTCTTAGGCTATTTTTTTCATTTTGTTGTTTCGCGAAAGCTTTCCGTTGGTGAGTATGGCGAACTACAGGCTATCACTTCGCTGCTCGTGATTTTCGCGGTTTTTTCCTCGACGCTCTCTTTCTTCATCATCAAATATTCCTCGATCTTGGCGGATCACGGCGACCAGCGCGGGCAGCGGCATTTCATAGCTTTCGTTTTTCAAAAATTCCGAATGCCGGTGGTGATTTTTTCATTTTCATATCTCGCGGCGATGCCCATTCTCAAAAATCTTCTCCGCCTTTCGGATTATTGGGGACTCGCGGCCATTGGACTCTCAGTCATTTTTTTGGTTTTTTCGTCCTTTTATGTCAATGCTCTCCAGGGATGGAGAAATTTTTTATGGGTCGGAATCATTGGCACGCTGATTCCCGCGGCTAAGCTTGGGGCGGGTTTTGTGCTTAGCTATATTTCCCCGAAAGCTTCGGCGGTTTCCTTTGCGATCTTTTTTTCCGCTTTTGCCGGCTGGCTAGTTGCCCGGGCTTGCGCCAGAAAGTTTTTCGAGAGGAACTCTCCCGGAAGCCAAGGGGGAGATTGGAGGATGAAATATTTCAGCGAAGAAAGCTTCAGGAAGAGCATGCTGTTCATTTTGATTTTTACGGCCGCGCTGGCTGTCGCGAGCAACATTGACATTCTGGTTGTGAAAAATTTGACGGATGCCCAAACGGCCGGATACTATGGCGCTATGAGCGTGCTAGGGAAGATCATTTTATGGCTGAATTTGGCGGTCGTGGGAGTTCTCTTGCCCGAAGCCTTTTCGTTTGGTTTTCTTGGCCATCCGGTCGGGATAAAAACAATCCTGAGCTCATATGCGCTGATCTGTCTCGTGAGTTTTCCGACTCTTGTCCTTTATTATTTTTTCCCCCAGCTTTTGGTCGGCGCGCTCTTTGGCGCGAAATATCTGGCTGTGGCGCGTTCCCTTTGGCTTTTCGGCCTGATGGCCACGGGGCTGTCGGTTCTCACTCTGGAGGGGAAACTGGCCTTGGCCCGCCGGGAGGGTGCGGTTCCTTATCTTTTGGGAATTACGATCTTTATCTTGATTTTTTCAGTTAATTTCTTTCACAAAAACCTGGAACAAATAGTTATCTCTGTCACCGTCTCGTTTTTTTGGGGCTGGATCTTGATTTTAGCGATTAATTTGAGACATCGTTTTCGGTTCGCGCGCGAATCAAAATTTCAATTGGGAAAAAATGATCAAATATAGCCTGATTATCCCCGTAAAAGAAATCAACGCCTATATTCGGGAGTCCGTCCCGAATATTTTGAAAATTCAACGGGATGATTTTGAAATTATCGTTTATCCGGATGAAAAAACGGATGAGACCTGGGAAAAGACGAGGCAAATCGCGAGCGGTCCGGGCGGACCGGCCATGAAAAGAAATCTGGCCATCCGGGATGCTGAGGGCGAGATTCTGGTTTTCATTGACGATGACGCGCTGCCGCAAAAAAATTTTTTTGAAATTTTGGATCGGGATTTTGCTTGGAGCGAGATCCTCGCAGTCGGGGGCCCGGCTATCACACCCACTGGCAGCAAGTTTTGGCAGAGAGTTTCCGGCGCGATGTTCTTGAGCTCGATGTCCGGTGGATTTCCGGAGAGGTACCGTCCCGTGGGCAGAAAAAAATTTGCGGATGACTGGCCGACCGTGAATCTCTCGGTCCGAAAAAGAATCTTTGAGGAGATCGGCGGGTTCACGGCGAGTTATTGGCCGGGCGAGGATACCGTTTTTTGCCTGGACTTGCTCTCGAAAAAGGACTCGCAGATTCTTTATGACCCGGAGCTCGTGGTCTTTCATCATCGTCGCGAAGGGCTTCTGAAGCACGTGAGGCAAGTGAGCTCCTATGGCCTGCATCGTGGTTTTTTTGCCAAAAAATATCCCCAGACTTCCCGAAAATTCATCTATTTCGTTCCCAGTTTTTTTGTTTTGTTCGTAATCTTTGGCGGAATTGCCAGTTTTTTTTCAGCTTTGGTTTTCAAACTTTATCTTTTGGGTTGGGGATTCTATTTCCTGGCCCTACTCAAGGCTTTTTATGATATCTACCAGCACGAAAAAAATATCCTGGTGACCCTCGCCGCCTCATACTATATCTTCCTAACGCATATTTTCTATGGCCTGCGTTTTATACAAGGATTGCTGTTCACAAAAGAGCTTAGGAGTAAACTTCGCTAATTACGAATGTACGAATTGAGCGAAAGTACGAAAGGTCAGTTGTTCGCATGCTCATTTTTTTTTTCGTAGTTCGATACTTTCGTATTTCGTAAATTTATGAAGACAAAAAAGAATTTAATATATGCGGAAGAATGTTATCAAATAATGGGTATCGTCTTTAAAGTATATAAAGAATTGGGATTTGGACACAGAGAAAGTTATTATCAAAAAGCATTAGCAAAAGAATTCGGGGATAACAAATTTAAATTTAGGGAACAGTTAAGATGTAAATTAAAATATAAAGATGAGGACCTGGGAATCTATATTTTAGATTTTTTAATTTTTGAAAAGATCATACTTGAAATAAAGCAAAGAAGTTTCATTTCGAGTAAAGATATAAACCAGCTTTACAAATACCTCAAGGCAATGAACCTTATGCTCGGCTTAATAATCACATTTACAAAAGAAGGCGTTAGATTTAAAAGAATAGTCAATCTAAAATGATAATGTTTTCGTATATTCGATAATTTCGTAGTTCGTAAATTATGAAAATTGCTATCTCATATCCTCCGCTTGAATCCCCGAAAGGCACGCCGCTTCTTGCCCAGAATCGGCAGTTTCAATGGTTTTCGGATCCTACCTATATATATCCCATGATCCCGGCCTCGGCCGCGACTCTTCTCAAAGCCAACAGCTTTGAGGTTTTTTGGGACGACGCGATCGCGGAAGGCTTGAGCTATGAAGATTGGAAAAAGAGAATCCTCGCGGAAAAACCGGATCTCATCGCCATCGAAACCAAAACTCCGGTTGTGAAAAAACACTGGCGAATAATAGATGAATTAAAGTCTTGTTATGAGTTACGTGCTACGTGTTTTGTGCTAATCGGTGATCACGTCAGCGCGCTTCCCCAAGAATCTTTTGAAAATTCAGAAGTTGATTTTGTCATCTGCGGCGGGGATTATGATTTTCTCCTTCTGAATCTCGCAAAGAAACTTTCCGGGGAAGAAGAGCTCAAAGGCGGGATCTGGTATCGCGACGGACGAAATAATATAGTGAATTCCGGAAAATACGATCCCGCCAAGAATTCGCTCAACAATCTGCCGATGATTGACCGCGAACTGACCAAGTGGCAGCTCTACGCCGAAAAAAACGGCAATTACAAATACACGCCCGGAACTTACGTGATGAACGCGCGAGATTGCTGGTGGGGGAAATGCAGCTTTTGTTCCTGGACGACGATGTTTCCGGGTGAAAAATTCCGCGCGCGATCTGTCCAAAAAGCCCTTGATGAAATCGGAGAACTCGTGAAACTTGGAGTGAAAGAAATTATGGAAGATTCGGGAACGCTTCCAGTCGGCCAATGGCTCGAAGATTTTTGTGGCGGAATGATTGAGCGAGGCTATAACCAAAAAATTGTTCTTGACTGCAACCTGCGCGTGAATGCCATCAGCAATTCCGAAACATGGAAGTTGATGAAAGGGGCCGGTTTTCGCATGATTCTTTTCGGCATTGAATCCGTGAGTCAAGAAACTCTCGACAGAATAAATAAAAATCTAAAAGTAGAGGAGATCGAGCCAGCGCTCAAAATGGCCAAATCCGCTGGACTTGAACCGCATATTACGTTTATGCTTGGCTGGCCGTGGGAATCAAAAAAAGACGCGGAAAATACCGTCAATTTCGCGAAAAGATTATTCAAAAAGAATTATATCAACACCTTGCAGGCGACGATCGCCGTTCCATATCCCGGGACTCCGCTCTACGATTATTGCCAAAAAAATGATCTATTGCTGACAGAAGATTACGACCGTTTCGATCAGAGCGAGCCGGTGATGAAATCGCCGCTGACGGCAGCCGAGATAAAAAAAATGACCCGCGAACTATACCGGTCATTCCTGACGCCACAATTTATTTTTCGAAAAATAAAAGAAACAAGAAACTTGGGCGATTTGAAATTTTTGGGGCGGGCCGGAAAAAAATTCCTCAGCCACCTCAAAGATTTTTCCCGTGAAGATAACTAGCGGCTGGGCATAGCGTCCGCGGCCGGCGCCGTCTGTCCCGCATTTTTCAAGCCATCCTCGATGAGGCCAAGATTCTGCTTGAGATTCGGATCACCGGGATTGATTTCGAGCGCTTTTTTTATTTCTTCGCCGGCTTGGGCATAGTTTCCCTGCTTATAATATATAGAAGCTAGGTTCTGGTGCGACTGCCAAAGTTGCGGATTCAGATCGATTGCTTTCTTGAAATACTCAATTGCCTCTGAAGGCCGGCCGGCTTGCTGATAGGTGTTGGCCAGGTTGTGATAGGCATCGGCATAGGCGGGATTGATTGATATGGCCAGCTGGAATTCGTCGATAGCTTTTTGAATTTCTCCCTTTTTCTGGTATACCGCACCCATATTATTGTGAATATTCGGCCCCGATGGAGAGGTCTTTTCTGTGGCTGTCCACAGAGTTTCTTCGTTTCGCCAATCCATATTTCGAACAATTGTTCGAACCGAAAGCGCGATTATAATAATTGAAAAAACTGCGTAAACCGCGTAGCGGAACTTTTCGTAGCCTGAGGCTTTATAAAACAGCCAGGCGACCACTACCAAAATTCCTAAAGTGCTAAGATAGGCATACCGCTCCGCGACGGCCCAGGCGATTCGCATCGGAGTTAGCGTCGTCGCCAAAGGAACAATAAAAAAAACCAGCCAAAAGGACAGGGGCTTGTTCTTGAAATAGGTGTAAATTATTAATCCGAGATAGAGCAGAAAAACAACGATTGTTCCGCCATATTGCAGCTTGGTAAAGACCATTTCCGTCTGGTAGAGGGATAGCTTGTCCGGCCAAAAAATAATTCGGAAATAGCTATAGACGGAGGTGGGTATCTTGATGAAAAGGCTGTCGCGGCCCGGTGTCAAATAGTAGCTTGTTTTCAAGACACTTTCGCGCATGCCGACTTTACTCAAAAGAAATAGCCCCATTGCAAAACTAATGGCAAAAAACGGCCAAAGCTTTTTCCAATTCTCACGTAAATTTCCGAACGCGATTTCGTAGGCTGCAAAAATTGCGCATAAAACAACGGCTTTTTCCGAAGAGTCAATGGAAAGCGCGAACGCGGCTATGGAATAATAGTAGAACCTGGGTTTTTGGTCCGAAAGAATATAGAACGCGAGCGAAAGCAGAAAAAAGAACGCAGACTGGACATAAATACTCCCGGATATCCAAGTTACGGATTCGGAAAGTATCGGATGAACTGCAAACAACATGGAAGCCATAACGGCCCAGGGACGCGGGGCGAGAAGCGAGAGAATAAAAAATGCCAGCAAGGTTGTTCCGAGATGGAAAAAAATATTCGGAAGATGATAAAGCACCGGCGACAATCCGCCGCCTTTGAAAGCCAGCCAATAGATCAGTCGTTGGATGAATCCGAAAGGTGTTGTAAAAAGAAAATTCCCGAAATTGCCAATGGAGGGATTTTGGGATATGGAGGGAATATCGTCCGAGACAAATGTGTTGTGCAGAGTATTGAAATAGGCGATGGTTACCAGAGCAACCAGGATGATCAAGACGGCTCTGTTCTCCAACAAAAAATTTTTAAAGCTGAAATTCTTTCCGGCGTATTTCACACTTTCCCTGAAGCGATTCAAATATTTCTGGTATTTTTCCGGCCGCCAACGCTTCTTGAGGTAGGAATGAATTTCACTTTCGGGAAGGCCTAAATGGCCTGCGATTTCAGCGGGCGAATATTTCCAGATGTATTTCTTGATAAAATTTTTTTGTTCGCCGGAAAGCGCCATGAAATTATTTACGAACTACGAATTATATACGAATATACGAAATATTAGATTTTTTTCAGCGCTTAAGATAATATGAGGAAAAGTTATATATGCTGATATCTATTATTATAACAACAAAAAACGAAGAAAGGAATATCAGAAATTGCTTGAAATCTCTTGAAAATCAGGATTTTCCACGCGAAGAAATTGAAGTGGTCGTGGTGGATAATGATTCGGCTGACCGCACGAAAGAAATCGCCCGAAGATATACTGATAAAGTGTTTAACTGGGGTCCGGAGCGATCGGCTCAAAGAAATTTTGGAGCGCAGAAGACGGAAGGGAATTACATCTTGTATCTCGACGCGGATATGATTTTGAGCCGGGACGTGATCAAAAATTGCGTCTCGAAGATGGAAGGCGACGGCGAACTGGCGGGGCTATACATTCCTGAAAAAATAAGAGGCCGCGGGTTTTGGGGAAAGGTGAGGGCGTTTGAGCGAAGTTTTTATGACGGGACAGTGATCGACGCAGTGCGTTTTGTGAGAAAAAATAAATTTTTGGAAGTCGGAGGATTTGACGAAAATTTCACCGGACCCGAGGATTGGGATTTTGACAAGAAGATCCGAAACGCCGGGGAAGTCGGCATCATCGAAACGCCCCTATACCATAACGAAGAGGAATTCAGATTGAAGAAATATCTGGCGCGAAAAAAATATTATGGCCGGGATTTTGAAAAATATATAGCGAAGTGGGGGAAGGATGATCCGGATATTCGGAAACAATTCGGATGCGGGTATCGCTACTTTGTGGTTTTCGTGGAAAACGGAAAATGGAAAAAATTGTTAGGGAGTCCGTTGTTTGCTTTGGGGATGTTTTTTTTGAGGGGGCTGGTCGGGCTAAATTATAAATTGCAATGAAAGATTTATTTTTCAGTATTCTCATTCCAACGTATAACGGCGCGGAAGTTATCGGCGACACCTTGCGGAGCATCTTCACGCAGAGCTCTTCGAATTACGAGATCATTATTCAAGACGACGCATCAACGGATAACACAGAGGAAGTCGTGAAATCATTCGGCGATCCGCGGATCAAATTTTTCCGGAACGAGAAAAATCTCGGCTATCCGGGAAATCTCGAGGAGGCGAGAAAAAAGGCGGCCGGCGACATAATTTATCTCATGGGGCAGGATGATATTCTCGGAAGAGGAGCCCTCGAAGACACCTATAGGGCATTCAAAATGTCCGACGACATCGGCGCGGTCACGCGGACCTATTTCTGGTTCGACGAGAAAATTGAAAAGCCAGTGCGGGCCAAAGACCAGCTCAATCCGGAGAAAGATGAAATTGTGAAAATCACAGATGACCCTCGAAAAATAATGAAAGTTTTTGAAACACTCGACCAGCTGTCGGGCCTCGCTTATCGCCGGGAATATATGCGTATCCCTTTTCATCCCGATATTTTTCCCTGCCACGTTTATCCTTTCGCGGATATTTTGAAAAGTCATCCGGTTGTTTTTCTCAAAGACTACAACGTGGCGGTGAGGATCGCGACCAGCCAATCACGGAAAATTTCTTCAATCTATGAAAAATCGCCTCTCGAGAGCTGGGCTCGAATGTTTGAAAATGTTTTTCCGGAGCCGGAATTTCAAAACATAAAAAAATACTGTATCAAAAATTTCGTGGCGGCAAATTTTGTCGGCTTGGTGCAAATCCGGAATTACGGCCGTTTCAGCTGGCTCTTGCGTGAAATCTGGTATCTCTTGAAATACCGCTGGCAGAATGTTTTCAGCGGCCAGTTCTGGTTTTTCAGCCTGGGGACAATCATAATGCCGCCGCTTCTGCTGATCCCGCTGGTTGATTGGTATAAAAATAACATTTGTTCCAGGAGGCTCTCGCACATCAAATTTGAATACGAATTATGAAAAAAATCATTGCTCGGGCCAGCCGGTCTAAATTTCTGGGAGCAATCTTTCATACGCTTGATTATTGCTTGCAAAGAGAGCTGGGCGATTGCACAACCGTGCTTGATCTTGGTTGCGGGCCATCCTCGCCTGTTCAATACTGCAAGAATATTGAACGCAGCGTAGGCATAGATATCTTCCGTCCATATCTCGACGCCGCGCGCCAGAACAAAACCCACGACGAGTATATCGAGGACAGGGCTGAAAGGGTTGATTTCCCGGAGGGAAGTTTTGATGCGGTAGTTCTCGTTGAAGTTCTGGAGCATTTGCCGAAGTCGGCGGGACTTGAGATATTGAAAAAAGCCGAGCGCTGGGCGAAGAAAAAGATATTCATTTCCACTCCGAACGGATTTTTTCCGATGGAGGATGTCGATAGCAACACTTTTCAGAGGCACCTCTCGGGCTGGGATGTGGATGATTTCAAAAAAATGGGGTATGTGATCCGCGGAACGGCCGGAGCCAAGTTTTTCTATAAGAAGAGAAATTCTGTCAGCAGTCTTTTGAAAGGGGATTTCCTTTTTGCTAATATGCGATTCAGGCCCAAGCCCTTGTTTTTTGCGATAAATAGCCTGACCCAGATTGCTACTCATTATTTGCCAAAATATGCTTTTGGACTAATAGCCGTAAAAAATATTAAAAAAAATGTATAAGATATTTTTTGTTCTTGGGAAAATATATACTATTATTCTCAAAAGAAAATTTCAGCACTTCGGGAAAAATTCCATCATCAAGCCATTTCTCAACAGCGCTAACGAAAAAGCAATCAGCATCGGAAAGAATGTCAACATTGGTGCGTTCAACCGAATTACGGCGATAGAGGAATTTGGCGGCAAAAGATACCAGGGCCAAAGTCCGGTAAAAATAAAGATTGGCGATAATGTTGATATCGGAAACAATTCTTTCATCACTGCCAATAATTCAATAGAAATCGGAGATAACGTGATCATGTCTTCCTATGTTTTTATTTCGGATCACGATCATGGCTTTGCGCATATTGATAAAGATTTGCGCGATCAGCCCTTGACGGAAAACGGATTCGTAAAAATCGGTAAAAATGTTTTTTTGGGCGTGAAGTCCTCGGTGCTGAAAAATGTCACCATAGGCGAGCGAGCGGTAGTGGCGGCAAACGCTGTTGTCACTAAAGACGTCCCTGCTTATACCATTGTTGCGGGGAATCCAGCCCGGATCATCAAAAAATTTGATTTTGAACAGAATAAATGGATAAAGTCAGAATAGCGGCATGTCGAATCTGCTGAGGAAAATAAAAAATACTTTGGAAACAAATGAAATGGCAGCAGCTTGGTTTGATGGAATTGCCGGGACTTCTCTTTATAGAAAATTTATTTATTACAAAATCAGGAAATATGCCAGTTGGATCAAAGAGAGCAGAAGATATAATGTGATTATCGAAACAACCAATCTGTGCAATGCCCGCTGCGTGATGTGTCCGCATAACAAGATGAAAAGAAAAATGGAAGTGATTCGGGATGAGACATTTGATTTGATAGTCGAAAAATTGAAAAATGAAAAAATAAATCCGCTGGCTTTTATCCTCAATGGTTTTGGGGATCCGCTGACTGACGGAAAAATATTCGAGCGGATAAAAATTCTTAGAAAAGAGTTTCCCCGATCCGTCGTGAAATTTTATACCAATCTGGGACTGGCGAATGAGGATACTATAAAAAATATCCTCACTTCGGGACTAAGCGAGATAAATGTTAGTTTCAACGGATACGGCAAGGAAGATTATGAAAAGACAATGGGGATAGATTATGACAGAACTCTCGAAAACCTGAAAAGTCTTATTGCGGAAAGAAACAAAATGCAGAGCCGGCTGAAAATCAGGCTTTCGATGACGCTTTTGTCTCAAAATGAGGGAGACGAAAAAAAATTCATAAATTATTGGAAAAACAAGGCTGATTCGGTGAGCGTGAATAAAATTCATTCTTACAATAAATCAGTGGAAGATGTGTCAGGAAAAAACAAAATAAATTTCAGCAAGCCGACTTGTCCCTGCAAATATATCTGGAATACGATTGTTTTCGGAACGAGCGGCGACATATTTTTGTGCTGTTTGGATTTTGAGGGAACCTATAATTTCGGCAACATTGCCTCAAATGGGATTTTGAATATTTATTACGGCGAAAAATTCAGCCAGATAAGAGAAGAACATCTCGGAAATCGCATAAAAAATATTGAAATGTGCTCTAGCTGTTATACACCATATAGAAATGGCGTAGAATGGCTGGTGGAAAATTTGTTTTAGAACGGGAGGCTGTGAACCAAATCGGAATTCTGAAGAATAAAGAGAATTCATTCTATGGAAAACAAAAAATTTAAGGCAGCTTTGTTTATGCTTCCTCTTCTTACGCAAGGCGGGGGAGCGGAAAAATATTTCATAAATTTGGCGAAGAATTTCAGCAAAAAGGATATTGAAACAGATGTGATCACGATGGACGAGGCCTTTTTCGAGAAATTTCTCAAACTGCTTTTTTTATTTGTATACCGCAAATGGTTTCGGCAAATTGACATTTCGGGAAGGGAAAGCGAAGAGGTGATAAAAGAGCAGCTAGGCAAAGCTAGGTGGATCAAGGCAAAATTCAAAAATTTAGGGAAAATTTTGAGAAGTTACGACATTATTTATTCTAAAAACGAATTGGTAGACTTGTTCCTTCTGAAAATTATTGGCTATCGAAATCTTCCGCCCGTGATCGTCGGAGTGCATACCCCATTATATTTTCCCAAGACAAAGGCATTTATCACAAAACTGCATAATTTTCTTTATTCGGGCTTTGTTTACAAGTGGCTAATTCGCGGCGCTAAATGCATTCATGTTTCGAATAAATTTACCCAAAAATTGGTGCAAAATAATTTTCGAGTGCCTTGCAGGCTGATTTATTATCCTTTTTCTGCAGATGAAATCATCAATGCTTCTCAAGGCTTTGTCTCGGATATAGTTTTCAACAGCGATAAATTCAACATTGCTTTCGCAGGCCGACTCTCCGAACAAAAGGGAGTTGGCCATCTGGCTGCCATAGTCGAGAAGTTAGCTGAAGCAGGAGATGCTCCCCATAAAATAAGAATAAATATCTTCGGCAGCGGAGATCCCCACAGTGAAAATATCGTAAGAAATCTCGAAAAAAGATTTTCATTCTTCAAATATCACGGGCATGTCGAGAATAAGTATATTCCCAGCCTTTTGAGCCAGCAAAATTTGTTTATATCCACCTCTCAATGGGAAACTTTGCCCTACAGCATACTCGAAGCGCAGGCTATTGGCCTGCCGGTCATTGCCTTTGATATTCCCGGGCCAGCTGATATCATTGAAAACGGCAAGACAGGATTTCTGGTAGAAAGCGAAAAAGATTTTCTTGAGAAAATAATCGATTTTGCCGAAGGAAATATTTCTTTTGAGAAGGAGACCATTATTCAAAACATTGAAAATAAGTTCCAGCCGGAAAAAATATATTCGGAACTGGCGGGGATGTTTCGAGATAATATTTGAGCCGTTTCGATGACTTTTGACTTTGAACATATGGAAAAAGATCAAAATTTGAAGTTGGACCGCTGAAATGAAACGGATTCTCATAAATTTTGTCACGCTCGGAAGAAATGGAATTGATATTCCAAGACTTTCGAAGTTTAAGGCATTTGATTCATTGGGTTGTGAACTGGATCTATTTTCAGGAACATTTATTAGAAGAATCAATCTGGCCGATAAGGATGTTTATACTTTCAACGAAACCATTCCGGAATTGAAATCATATCCCGAAATCAAATGGACAAAAATGAAGTTTATGTTTTATTCCCTCAAAATGAACGTGAGGGGATTATTTTTTGTCAGAAGAATATTGAGAAGTCATTATGACGTTATCTATTCTCCAGCTTCGGTTTTGGATCTGGTGATCATTCCATATATAATCAAGCTGTTTGATAAAAAAATAATCTGGACCAGCGTATTGGATAATGTGGTTCCCTTCACTGATTCGGGAAACAAATTTACCCGATTTTTAGCTTGGCTGTTTTTCCGAATCAGCCTGTGCCTTCTCAGAAAAGCGGATGTAATATTCGTTGTCTCGGAAGAACTGCGCGAATTTTTGCTTAAAAGCGGCTTCCTAGAGAAAAAAATTGTGCTTTCAGGAAACGGTGTCGAAAACGACCTGATAAAAATAGCAAAAGCCGAGAGCCAATATGATATTGACGCCTTGTTCATGGGAAGAATCAATGAAACAAAAGGCATTTTTGACATGCTGAAGGTTCTGGGGCTAGTCAAAAAAAAATATCCGTGTTTCCAGCTGGCTGTTTTGGGGGAAGGCGACGAAAATACTGAAAAAAAATTTGAGAAAAAAGCCAGGCAGATGAATCTTTGGGATAACGTGCAATTTTTGGGTTTCAAAATTGGTCTGGAAAAATTTAATATCATCAAAAGCAGCAAATGTTTTTGGTTTTTGAGTATGAAAGAGAGTTTCGGGGTGGCGCTTCTGGAAGCTGTCTGTTCTGGAATTCCGGCCTTTGCCTACGATCTGCCGCAATTTGCGTGGCTTTATTCGAACGGCGAAGTGAACATTTCGCCGATAGGCGATTATCAATCAGTCGCACGAAAAGTTCTTGAGCTTTTCGAAAGCGGGAATTTCCGAAACGAAAAAGGGGAAAAGCTCTTGGGAAAATATTCTTGGGAAAAAATTGCTGAAACAGAATACGGCGAAATTCAAAAAATTCTTAGATGAAAAATATTTACAAAAAAATCTATAACGATCAAAAAAACCTCGGTGATCTGGCAGAAAGTCCCAGAGTGAAAATTATGCTTTCGATGATTGATAGTCTGGATCTTGAGGAGAAAAATATTCTGGATATTGGCTGCTATGATGGGACTTTGCTCTCGCAAATAAAGAACCGAAATAATAATTTCTTCGGCCTTGAAGCAAGCGGTTGGGCAGCCCCAAAAGCGCGCGACAAAGGAATTGATGTTCAGGAAATTTTTTTTGACGGCTCGAGTAAATTGCCATACGAGGATAATTTTTTTGATCTGGTCATAGCTGGAGAAATAATCGAGCATATTTTTGATACGGATTATTTTCTGGAAGAAATAAGAAGAGTATTGAAACCGGGCGGTAAATTCATTATTTCGACGCCCAACATTGCGTCCTTTGGCAGAAGACTATTATTGTTTTTTGGTTATGACCCAATCATTGAAATTTCTCCTAACCAACCGGATAGCTCGGGGCATATCCGCTATTTCACGTTTCAGTCTTTGCGCGAACTGCTCGGGAAAAACGGCTTCAAGGTTATAGCCGAAAAAACAGATTGTCTTAATTTTTCAAAAATCGGCAAAATAAAATCCCGTTTCTTAGGTAAGATTTTCAAACGCCTAGGATCGAGTATTATTATTTTGGCAGAAAACAGCAATCAAGGAGGTTGAAAAATAGGTTATTCTTAAAGCAAAATATTGAATTTGGCGGATTTTTCAAAAAATGGTAAAATAGGGTCAAGGCATCCAGTGATTTTTCCCTCGTCCGAAATATCATTCTTGAAAGAGTTAGATGCGTCGAGTCGTAAAAAGCAGAGGAGAAAATAAGCCAAAAAAACAAAAACCAAAATATTGGAGAAGCTGGAAATCTCGGATTTGCTTTGGCGGCAAATCAATTTTTCACTCTATCAATTTGGTTTTTTTAATTGTAAAAATTTTCTGAAAATCGAAATCCAAAACTAAATGCAAAATCAAAAAAGAAAATATCCGAAGGGTGCTGGGAATCGCTTTTCCACAGAAATAATTATTTCGATCTTTGTGGTTTTGGCGATCGCGGGCTTTGGTGCCATAAATTTGGCCTCTGCTCAAGGGTTGCCTTCGATTGGCACAAGCGTGATTCCAGCATCGGAACAGGCGGCCGGGATACCGGTTGACGAGATTCTGGATTCGATCACCGCTGGCGGTCTGCTGACCAGGAACGCGGAAACGATTGCTTCCATAAAAACAGAGGGCATTGTGTTGGGAGCCGAAACCCCGACCACTTCGCCAGAACAAAATTCGAATCCGAAACCGGTCGCGCTCAACACGGATTCAATTCCCAGTCTCGAGTCAGACGGGGGACTCCTCACCGGTCCCCAAGCCGCGGCTCCGTCGGATGACACCACGATTTTCAAGCTGGCCTCGCGTTTTTTATCGAGAGTTGTTTTCCGGGCTGAAACAGAATTTCAAAAACGGCCAAAATTTGAAGACGGTTTTGATATTTCCGGAACTCCGACTTTTGATCAGGACACGGCCGGTTACGCGGTCATCAAGAAAGGGAACCAAAGCGTCCAAATCGATTTTGACCAAGCCTACGACAATCCTCCAGTAGTCACCGCGTCGCTTTCGCTCCAGCAATACAAAGACAGCGAAGTGGCCGCGGCAGCCGCCGACCTGTTGCTTGTCTCGGATGTGAAATACATCGTGACCAATGTCAACTCCAAGGGTTTCGAGATCATAATGGACCGCCCGGCCGAGTCGGATATACCTTTTTCTTGGCACGCTCTGGCGGTCCAGAATCCGAAAACTTTCAAAAAAGAAGGGAATAGTCTCAAAAACACCGATAGCTCTCCGGCGATTCCGGACATGAGCCAGCCCGCACAAAACAATAAAAAAAATAATGCGGTGATCCCGCCACTGCCTGGGATTATTGGACAATCAAATTTATCGCAAAGTAATCCGCAAGGCACGGGCATGTCGGCCGGAACGACCAATCCAGCAGTGACGCGGGGTGGAGGCAACTGATACTCAAGATAACAAAAAATGGAACTTAGAGTTTATCACTCAAAACATCGAAGTAATTTTGGCAGTCCCGATCTCAAGTCCATCAAATGGCTCGATCGGCGGATTGTTGCTGGGAAATATTCGTATTCCGTCGGGAAGCTGCTGGCGACGCTTGGGGGCGCCTTAGTTTTTTTGATAGTTTTTTTCTTTGCGCTTGGGCAATATCAAAATTACAGAAATAATCCAGATGCGGCGGTTCAAAGAGAAACGAGAGCGCTGACTCTCAAAATCAGCCGTTTCATGGAACTGCCTCAAGGGGAACAGCCGACGCTCGCGACCGTCAGCGACCGCTCCAAGCTCAAAGGCCAGGATTTTTTCGCGCGGGCTCAAAACGGCGATCGGGTTCTTATCTATACCAAGGCGCGAAAGGCAATCCTTTATCGGCCAGCGACGGAAAAAATTATCGAAGTCACGAACCTCACTTCAGGAACTCAAGCCGATAGTTGTCCGGCTCCGCCGGCTGAAAATCCACCTGCTTTTCCTGGACCAAGCTTAGTTAAATAATTGCGGTTATCTTGCATATGAAAATCGCGGAAAATTTTCAAAGAGGCAAAAAAAAGAGAGCCGTTCGAGCTCTCGTCTTATTTTCAGGGGGTCTCGATTCGATTTTGGCGGTGAAAATTTTGGAGCGGCAGGGTATCGATGTGACAGCCCTCACGTTCGTGAGCTATTTTTTTGGCGCCGAACAGGCGAAAAAATCAGCCAAAGAAAACGAAATTAGTTTAATTATAAAAGATGTTTCGAAGGGCCATTTTGGGATTGTGAAAAATCCATATTTCGGATACGGAACTGGAATGAATCCCTGCGTTGATTGTCATCTTTTTATGCTTGAGGAAGGTAAAAAAATAGCTCGAAAGGAAAAATTTGACTTCATTGCCACGGGCGAAGTTTTGGGTCAGCGGCCAATGTCGCAAAATCGTGGGGCGCTCGCGCTCATCGAAAAAAAAGCGGGGCTTGAGGGAAAAATTCTGCGTCCGCTTTCAGCCAAGGTTCTGCCAGAGACGGAAATTGAAAAAGCGGGAATGATAGATCGCGAAAAATTGCTGGGAATTTCAGGTCGCAGCCGCAAAGGGCAAATGGAGCTTGCGAAAAAATACGGAATAAAAAATTATCCCACTCCGGCCGGCGGCTGCATCTTGACGGACCAGGAATATTCGCGAAAATTGCGAGAGCTTCTCGAAAAGATAAAAATCATAAAGCCCAGTGATTTTGAGCTTTTGAGAATCGGCCGCCATTTCTGGGTCGGGAATACGAAAATTATTCTCGGGCGAAATCACGAGGAAAACTTACAAATCAAAAAAATCGCCGAAAAGGACGACGCGATTGTGGAGCCAAAATCTTTTTCTGGCCCCACGGCAATTCTTCGGGGAAGAATAATCAGAAAAAATATCGAATTCGCTGAAAAAAAAATTCTTCAATATTCAAAAAAAATTGAAAAGAAAAACGTGAAATTTAATATAGAGTCAATAAAATAGTTTTATGCCTGAGGTGGGGGTCGAACCCACACGAGATTGCTCTCATACGATTTTGAGTCGTACGCGTATGCCAATTCCGCCACTCAGGCGATTTCTAAATTATCTAAAAGCTTTCTTCCATTTCCGTTCTTGAGAAACTTCTCTTTTTTTCTGGCTTCTTTATAATCTTTTAATTCCTCAGTATAAATTAATTTAAACGGTTTAAATGGGTCTGTGCTTTTATTATATCCTATATTGTGTTGGCTTAATCTTCTTTTTTAGTTATTTGTTATTCCAACGTAACGAAAATTTCTTGTCAAACTTTTTATTACGTACAGTGTGATCATGTGATTTTGAGCTTGCCCGCCTCTGGCGGGGTCGTGCGCGGCCGCCAAATTTTTCCGCCTTCGGCGAAGGCGGCCAAATCTGCCGGTTCCGCCACCGAGGCCTTTTTAGGCTTTTTTACTTTAAATAATTGGTAGCTGAATGTCAATAATTATAGTATAATTAAGTCTGTAATGGCAAAAATAATATCGCTCGTCAATCAAAAAGGCGGGGTGGGAAAAACCACGACAGCCGTTAATTTGTCAGTTTCTCTTGCGCAAGCCGGAAAGTTTGTTTTGCTGGTTGATCTTGATCCCCAGGCCAACGCCACGAGCGGACTCGGCGTTGATCCGAGAAGTCTTGAGAAAAGCTTGTATCACAGCCTGATTTTGGGCGAACATCCGTCGCCCCATATCATAAAACTCGAGACGTTTGGACACAGTCTTTTGCCTTCGAACCGAGATCTTGCCGGTGCCACGATTGAGCTGGTGAATCTCGAAAATCGGGAATACCGGCTCTACAACGTCTTGCGCCAAATCAGGACTGATTTCGATTATATCATCATTGACTCGCCGCCGAGCCTCGGGCCGCTCACCATCAATGGCCTGGTGGCCTCTGACGAAGTTTTGATTCCCGTGCAATGCGAATACTACGCCCTTGAAGGCTTGAGCCAACTTTTGGAGACCATCAATTTAGTCCGCGACAATCTCCAGCCGGACCTCAAAGTGCTGGGAGCTCTGCTCACAATGTTTGACCGGCGCAATCGTCTCTCCTATCAAGTCGTTCGCGAAGTCAAAGACCATTTTCCCGGAAAAGTTTTTGAGTCGGTGATACCGCGGAGCGTGCGCCTGGCTGAAGCGCCCAGTTTTGGGAAGTCGATTTTTGATTTTGATATCTTCTCGCGCGGCGCCAAAGCCTACAAGAACCTGGCGCAGGAAATCTTGCGGATGGAAAAAGAAGGGGATAAGGCGTTTCATTTGTAAAAATTTTTTACACTAAAAACAAAAAATTTATGGCAAACAACAATTCGCTCGGCCGAGGGCTAGCCTCTCTCATTCCCCAAAAGAGAAAAAATATAATCGAGCCGATTTCCGGAAGACCAGAGCCCGCTCCGCCGCCAATATCCGAGCCAGTGCCAGAGCTTGCCAAAAAATCGTCGCAAGCTGTGCAGGACGATTTTCTGGAAGTGCCGATCGGGAAAATTGCGACCAACCCCCAGCAGCCGCGGCATAGTTTTGATGAAAGAGAATTAGCCGAACTCGCGGCATCAATCAAGGAACACGGCATTATCCAACCTCTTGTGGTCACCAAGATCGCGCCGGAGCAATATGAGCTCATTGCCGGGGAACGGCGTTTGAAAGCCGCCAGTCTCGCGGGACTTGCGAACGTGCCGGTCATTGTCCGTGAAGACGCAGGGGAACGGGAAAAATTAGAATTGGCCCTCGTTGAAAATATTCAGCGCAACGACCTCAATGTCCTCGAGGAAGCGCGGGCTTTCAAAAAACTCACGGAAGAATTTGATCTGACGCAGGAGGAAATGGCGCACCGGGTCGGAAAAAGCCGGAGCGCGGTCGCGAACAAAGTGCGGCTGCTCAATCTGCCGATTGAAATTCAGCGAGCCCTCGCGGAAGGCAAGATCACGGAGGGGCACGCCCGCTCGATTCTCGCTCTCGCCAATCCCGAAAAGCAAAGAGCCCTTTTTGAGCTCATCCTCAAAGACAACCTGACCGTCCGTCAAACTGAAGACAAGGTGCGGGAAGTGACGGTCTCGACGCACCGGCGAAGGCTGGGAGCGTCCGCTAACCCCGAATATGCCCAGAAAGAAGAACACCTTTCAACCGCGCTCGGCACGAAAGTTCAGATAAAAAAATCCGGCGGAGGCGGAAAGATTATTATCGATTTTTACAGTCCGGAAGAGCTGGAAAATCTCATGACGCGACTGGCCAGAGATAATTAAGTGGAGTTCTACATAAAAAATCCGGGAATCAGTCCCGGTTTTTTTATCGAAATTTTTGCTAAAAATATCCTAGCCGGGTTCTTTCTTCATAGCTCCGATCATGATTCCGGCGCGTCGCAGCTGTTGACGGATGCGGCTTTTGGCATAGGATGTGCGGGCGATCCTCAGCCAGTCTTGGTTCGGAGTTTTGGACTCTTTAGTGGTCATGATCTCAATGACTTGGCCGTTTTTGATCTTGTAGTCGAGCGGCACCAGCTTGCCGTCAGCTTTGGCCCCGACGCAACGGCTGCCGATCTCGCTGTGGACCGAGTAAGCAAAATCAATCGGAGTCGCGTCCTCGGGCAGGTCAATAATGTCCCCCTTGGGAGTGAAAGCGAAGATATGATTCTGAAAAAAATCTATCCGCAGGCCGTGGACAAATTCCTTATCGTCCTGGCCGAGCTCATTTTGCCATTCGCGAAGTTGCTTCACCCAGGAAAGCTCTTTTTCCGGAATATCGACGGCGGAGTGGCGTCTCAGGAAATAATCGCGCCAGGTTTGCTGGCCGGAATAAATCCAGTGAGCCGCGATACCGAATTCAGCTTCGTCATGCATCCGGGGGGTGCGGATTTGAATCTCGAGAATTTTCCCTTCTGGACCAAAGACGGTGGTATGGATTGAACGGTAGCCGTTCGGTTTCGGGAGCGATATATAGTCTTTGATGCGGCCGACCAAAGGCCGGTATTTTTTGTGCACAATTCCGAGAGCTTCGTAGCAATCCGGGATGTTCGGCACAACGATTCTGACCGCCACGACGTCGTGAATCCGGCTGATATCCATGTCATATTTCTTGAGCTTCAGAAAAAAACGATAAATGCGCTTGGCGCGTCCGTGAATGTCAATAACCTTGATGCGGTTTTGAGTGAGTTCCTGGCGAAGCTCTTGGATAGCTTTGTCGACGTCCTGCTGGCGCTCCTCGAATTCCTTGTCCATTAATTGTTTCGCGAGAGTATAGTTTTCGGGCTCGAGATATTTGAAAGACAGGTCTTCAAGTTCTCCTTTAATCTCCCCGATTCCCAAGCGATTGGCAATTGGCGCGTAGATTTCCATAGTTTCTCGCGCGATTCTTTCCCTTTTTTCGGGCGGGAGAGCGTCGAGAGTTCGCAAGTTGTGCAGACGATCGGCCAGCTTGATCAGCACCACCCGGATATCTTCCGCCATCGCTAGAAATATTTTCCTGAGGTTTTCCAGCTGAACCTCTTTTTTGTCGCCGCGTAATTTGAATTTTCCAAGCTTGGTGATGCCGTCAACCAGTTTCGCGATTTCGTTGCCGAATTTTTCCCGCACTTCAGCCAGAGTTACCGGGGTGTCTTCCGGAACATCGTGCAAGAGAGCCGCCGCCGCGGTTTTTGAGCGCATACCGATCTCCCCTAAAATCGCAGCTGTTTCGACTGAGTGATTGAAATAATCCTCGCCGGATTTTCTTTTTTGGCCGGTGTGGGCGGCTTTGGCAAATTCAAAAGCTTCAGAGATCAGCTGACGCTGTTTGCTCGTGAGCGGATTTTTGAAGTGAGTGAAAAGTTCGTCAAGAGTCACATAAATAATCTAAAAAGTAAAAATGAAAAAGAAAAAGGATTAAGAACAATTTTTTGCAATACGTCAGCTGCATTCCTTATTCGAGCACTTGGTCTCGTTTTTCATGTCATAGATCATAGGGCCGCCGCATTTCTGGCAAATCTCTCCGGTCGGCTTGTTCCAGAGCGAGAAATCGCAATCGGGATAGCGGGAACAGCCGTAAAAAGTTTTGCCGCGCTTGCTGCGCCGTTCGAGAATTTCTCCTTCCTTACATTTGGGGCAGCGCATTCCGATTTTCTTTTGGATTTTTTTGATATTCTTGCACTCGGGATATTTCGAGCAGCCGAGAAAGGCCCCGTATTTTCCTCTTTTCACGACCATCGGGGCGCCGCATTTTTCGCATTTCTCCCCGCTGTTTTCTTTTTCAATTTTTTGTTCCTCCTTAGTTTTTTCTGTGTATTTGCATTTAGGAAAATTGTTGCAAGCGATGAATTTTCCGAAGCGTCCGAAGCGCACCAAAAGATCGCCGCCGCATTCGGGACACTGCCGGTCAAGTTTTTCGAGGATATTTTCTTTCTTTATCTCTTTGGATTTTGTTTCAAGATGAGCGTGAAAAGGTTCATAAAAGCGCTTGATAACCGGGATCCATTTTTTCTTGCCGGCGGCGATTTCGTCCAGGTCTTCTTCCATTTGGGCCGTGAAATTCATATCGACAATTTCGGGGAAGTGCTCAACCAAGAGGTCATTCACCAAAATCCCAATTTCCTCCGGAAAAAGTTTTTTTTCTTCGTTTTTTTCCACGTATTTCCGATCCATAATCGTGGAAATTGTCGGAGCATAGGTGGATGGCCGCCCGATGCCATTTTCTTCAAGAACTTTGACGAGCGACGCTTCCGTATAGCGAGGAGGAGGATTGGTGAACTTTTGTTCAGGCTTCACTTCGACCAGATCCAAGATTTCCAAAACTTTGAGCGGGGGCAGAATATTTTCCGCAACCGGAAGCTTGTCTCCAAATATTTTGAGATAGCCTTCGAATTTCACCGTCGAGCCGTTGGCCTGGAGTAGATATTCATTTTTTTCGCCCTTGGCCGAGATGAGAACCTTCACCGAATCGAGAATGGCGGGTTGCATCTGACAAGCAATCATCCGGCGCCAGATGAGCGAATAGAGTTTGAATTGATCGAACTCGAGTGAATTTTTCAGATCTTCCGGGGTTTTTTCCGGAACAGTAGGGCGGATAGCTTCATGGGCTTCTTGAGCGCCTTTGGCTTTGGTCTGGTAATAGCGGGGACTTGAAAGGGCGAAATTTTTTCCGAATAATTTTTCAATCGTTTTTTTGGCGGCAATGAGCGACGTGAGCGAAAGATTGACGCTGTCAGTTCGCATATAAGTTATGTGTCCCTGCTCATAGAGTTTCTGAGCGATGAGCATGGTTTTTTTAGCGGAAAAGCCGAGACTGTTAATGGCGGCTTGCTGCAGAGTGGAGGTGGTGAACGGCGGCGGCGGAGTGCGTTTGGTTTCTTTTTTCTCAATATCTTTTACTCGGAAAGCTGTCCTTTCCAGATCCTCTTTGATCTCCTGGGCCGTCTTTTCATCAGGTATCAGAGTTTTTTTAGTCTTATAATCGCCGGCAAAAAGTTTCAGGATTATCGGCTGCTCGATTTTTTCTCCGTTTTTTTGGGAGAGGTTCGCAGGGAAAGAATTTTTTTCCTCGTCGGCTTTTCTCTTGAGATTTGCGAGAATTGTCCAAAATTCTTCTTTCTGAAATTTTTCAATTTCGCGTTCGCGCTCAACAATGATCCGGAGCGCGATGGACTGCACTCGGCCGGCCGATAGTCCCCGCTTGATTTTTTTCCAAAGTAGGGGAGAGAGCTCGTAGCCGACCAGCCGGTCCAAAATGCGGCGCGCTTGCTGGGCGTCGACCAGATCAAAATTGATCGAGCGCGCGTTTTCCAGCGCGTCGGTGATGGCTTTTTTGGTTATTTCATGAAAAACTATCCGGTTTTTTTCCTGGAGATCAAGCTTCAATATTTCGCCCAGATGCCAGGCGATGGCTTCACCTTCGCGGTCTTCATCAGTCGCGAGGATTACTTGCTCGGCTTTTTTGGCTTCCTCCTTCAAAGGCTTCACTTTTTCGCGCGCTTTGGCGTTCACCACGTATTTGGGAGTGAAGTTGTTTTCAATCTCGATTCCCATTTCGCGCTGCGGGAGATCGCGGATGTGCCCAAACGAAGAACGGACCTTGTATTTCGGTCCCAGAAATTTGGAGATAGTTTTGGCTTTGGTCGGAGATTCGACGATAATTAATTTCATATTTTTATATAGTTCTGTCCGCCCACATTTTTTACCGCTCCCTTGATTTCCATGAGGGCGAGAGCTGATCCGAGAGCGGCTGGATTCAGTTTAGTCAACTTCAGGAGTCTGTCAACGTGAAGCGGATCATTGGAGAGAAATTTCCAGATGTTTTTTTCCTCGGACGATATCGGTTCATAAACTCGCGCCGGATTTTTTTCATCCGTAAAGCTGGATATACGAAGTTCTTCGAAAATGTCTTTCGCCCCCTCAACCAACTTCGCTCCGTTTTTTATCAGATAGTTGGTTCCTTCCGACTGGGGAGAAAAAATCGGCCCGGGAACGGCAAAGACCTCGCGGCCGAATTCGAGAGCCAGTCCGGCCGTGATGAGAGATCCGGAATCGAGCGCGGCCTCCACGACCAAAGCCCCGAGCGTGAGGCCCGCCATGATGCGGTTGCGCGCCGGGAAATTTTGTTTGAGAGACGGAGTCCCGGGCGGATATTCGGTAATCAGCGCGCCGCCAGCGGCCAGAATATTTTTCGCCAGATTGAAGTTGTCCCGGGGATAAATTGTCGCGTCATCGATACCGGTCCCGAGGACAGCGATGGTGATTCCGCCAGCTTCGAGCGCGGCCCGATGGGCGATTGCGTCAATTCCAAATGCCAAGCCGCTCACAACGGTGAGCCCGGCCCGGATCAGCTCGCGGCACAAATTTTCGGTCACACGCTGCCCGTATTGGGTGAATTTTCTGGAGCCCACAACCGCCAGCGATTTGTTTTTGAGGGCGTCTTTGTTCCCCCTTACATATATAATAGCGGGAGCGGAAGGGATTTCTTTGAGCTGGGGAGGGTAGGAGTTGTCTTTTTGAGTGATAATTTCAATTTTTTCTTTTTCGAGTTCAAAGAAAGCTCTCTCGGGCGATATCTGGTTTCTTTTTTCCAAAAATGTTTTGGCAAGCGCGGGGCTGATTCCCGCCTCCAGAAGTTCGGGCAGTCGAGCGTCCCAGGCTTTCGCGAGATTTCCGAAAAAAGCCTCCAGGCGCTTGAATTTTTGGGGACCGAATCCGCCAACGCAACTGAAGGCGTGGTAATAAATTATATCCTTATTTTCCATAATTTTGGGGGCTTGACCCCGCACCAAGTCCAATCGAATTTTTAAAATTAATGATGTTTGTGAGCGAAGCGGCTTCGCCTTTGTATATTTTGATATTGGCAATTCGTCTGTAAACTTGGTGCGGGGTTGACATTTTTCATCAATCTGTTATAATGGTCTACTGTGATAATAAATAGCTAATTTGAAAGATTTTCCTTAAAAAATAGCTAAAATTAGATGCCAGCTGTGTTTTCTGTCTCGTCCAGAAGTCGGACGGCACTATCCCTCCTTAAGTGTCGTCGGTAAGGACGAGGAAGCTTACAACTGTAGGCATTCCCCGGCACTTTTGGGCGGGACAGAGAACGCACATTGCTTCAGATGATGTTTTGTGCAGGAAAGCTCTTTCGGGGCTTTTTTTATTTTGCTTAATTTTATGGTTTCGATAATTTTCAATTTTTAATTTCAAATTTTCAAATAATTTCCCAATGACAAAATTTTAAAATTTAAAATTTTGTGATTAGCTCTTTTGCGGAATTCTCCAATATCTTTTGAAGATCATGAATTTCGCTTCGTGAAAGATTTCCTAATACATATTTTTCAGTTGCTATCTTCTTATTGCGTCTGTTATCGACTCCAATTCTAAGCCTTGTAAAATTTTTCGTGCCGAGGACGTCAATAGTATTCTGTGCGCCTTTATGCCCGGCGGATGAGGCGCTTTGGGAAAAGCGATAAGTTCCGAGAGGGAGGTCGATTTCATCGTGAACAACAATGAGATCGTTGAGCGCAATTTTGAAATATTTTTTCGCGGCGCTGACCGCACTGCCTGAAAGATTCATAAATGTCTGGGGCTTCAAAAGATATATTTTTTTGCCGCCAGATTTTCCCGTTGAAATTAGCGACTGCAGTTTCTGGTTCTCGCTCCAAGGTGAAAAACCAAATTCATCTCGATATTTTTCAAAAAAATAATCCACAAACATAAACCCGGCGTTGTGGCGGGTTTTTTGATATTCTTTTCCTGGGTTGCCGAGGCCGACGATTAAAATTGTTTTCATATATTTATCTAAAATTTTTGGTTACTGCCTTTCTTCAAAAGATCGAGATAGGTTTTTTCATCCGCCGCATTTTTGTCATAACCTTCAGCAAGCTGGGCCGCGCTGTCCTCGTCGTAATTCGCAGTGGAAGCCAAATCGGATCCGGCGATGAAGCAAAGGTCGGCACCAACGCAAGGCGAAACCAGTTCGGTCGGCAAGCTTTCAGAAATTCTTGCGGAAAGTTTTTTTGAGAGGTCTTCCAGCGAGAACGGCTTGGTCTTGGTGCGGTCATAAACGATTGTTTCGCTTTCGACCGAATTGGTTTTGCTTCTTATGACGGATATTTTGGCCGCGTAGCCCAATTTTTGAAGAATAGCCGCTAATTTTGTGGAAAAACTTGTCGCTCCGCTCCGATTCACGATTTCCACGGTTGCGTCTTCCTGAGTCAAGGCAAGTTTTTTTTGCTCGAGCACATTGAGATTGAAAATATTTTGGGCAAGATCGTGAATTTCGCCGTAGTTTCCGGTTCGCGGAACCAAAATAAAGGCTCGAACTCCGCCCAGGAAGACATGCGACACGGCCATGACGCTGTCCGGTTTTCCCGCGTCAAGAACAAAATTCACGGTAGTGTGTGGGTCAATTTTTTTGACGAGTTCTGAAAAGGCCCCGATATCCTCGAGCCCGATATCGGTTCTAACATGGTCGCCGAGCGTGGTCAAAATATTATTTATTGCCGGCAAGTCGAGCAGCATCCCGGGAGAAAAAGCTTTTTGCCGCGCAGCTTCGAGAATCTGTTGTTGGCGATAGGCGCGGCCGAAATCTCCGTCTTCATCGTGGCGGGTGCGGGCGTATTTCAAAGCCGTTTCCCCGTCCAAAGTGTATAAACCTTTCTGGATATCGAAAACTTGATAGCTGTAGTTCGGTCCGGGATAACGCTCGTCATGAATATCTTTTGGCACCTGGATTTTTACACCGCCCAATTCATTGATGATCTGCTTGAAACCTTCAAAGTCGATCGCGACGTAGTAGTTGATGTCAAGCCCCGTGAGATCCGTGACTGTTTTTTTGAGATCGTCGATGCCTGTTTTTCCGCTTTGGTCGAAATCTTCGGAGCGCGCGTAAAGAGCGTTTATTTTTGTGGAAAAATTCGAGCCGGGGATTTGAACATATAAATCTCGGGGGATGGACAAAAGAGCTGTTTGGTAGGTTTTCGGGTTGATGCTCGCCACAATTATGGAATCGGTGAGATTCGCGCCCGGATAATTTTTCCCGGCGAGCCCCACCAGCAGAATATTGATCCGGCCCTCGCTCTCCCCCCGAAGTGGATGATGGGTTGGGGACGTAAGACTTTTCACGCTTTCGAGAAAGGAGGATGGCGCTTTTGAGTCAATCACTTTTTGGCTGGTGGCGTAGAATTTATAGGCGAGGGCCATGCTTCCGATGAAGACCAATCCCAGAATGATCAGCCCGACAACCAGCCAAAAAATGAAGTTGGATTTTCTTTTTCTCGAATGGGATCCGGGATTTGACCCGTAGAAAGAATCAGTCTCCGACCCTCGCGGTTCTTGGAAGTGCATAATGATAGTATACACCAAGCCCCAATCGTTTTGAATGTTTATGTTTGCCAAGGCAGAAAATTTCTGGTAAGATAAGCGAAAGATTTGGAAATGCGGCCGTTTTTATTAGGGTCAGGGTTGTTTTTGGGAAAATTATTATTATGGAAGAAGAACGAAAAAATACGGAAAGCGAAACCTCGGAAGAATATGGATTTCGCGGAGTTATTTGGGAAATAGTGAAGATGGTCTTTTGGGTAATCATTATTATCGTCCCTTTGAGGGTTTTTTTAATTCAGCCATTTTTTGTGCAGGGAGCTTCAATGGAACCGAATTTCGAAGATAAGCAGTATTTAATTGTCAATGAGCTTGGCTACAAAACAACTAAAGTTGGATTCACCTGGGACAGCAAGGAAATCAATTTGTTTAGCGTAAACCCTTTCAAAGAGCTCAAGCGCGGCGAAGTCGTTGTTTTCCGATATCCCAAGAGTCCATCCATTTTCTATATCAAGCGCATCATCGGACTGCCGGGAGAAAAAATCGAAATTCTCGATAATCAAGTGACAATTTATAATTCCCAGAATCCGGACGGCTTTGTTCTCGATGAAAGCGCTTATCTTTCTCCCGAGGAGGAGACGACTGGAGACCAAGCAATCCAATTGAAAAATGATGAATATTTCGTCATGGGGGATAATCGGAACTTCAGTTCAGACTCTCGCTCTTGGGGACCGCTTCCGACAGATGACATGATCGGCAAAGTGTTGCTGCGCGCCTGGCCGCTGGGGAAAGCGCAAGTTTTTTAATTTTGCATTTATTTTATGCCTCGCGATAAAAAGACCCCTAAAAAATCGAATAAAAAGGCGAAACCAGTGAAAGTCCAAGAGGAGCTTTTGCTTCAGCCGCCGCGCGGCATGCGCGATATTTTGCCAACGGAGCAAATATATTGGCAGCAGGCGCGCCGGGTCAGCGAAAAAGCCGCGCAAGATTTTGGATATCGCCGAATTGATATTCCGCTTTTGGAATTCAACAATTTGTTCGAGAGAAGCATTGGCGAGGGAACCGACATTATTGACAAGGAAATGTTTTCTTTCAGCACCAAGGGAGGCGAAAGGGTTGCCTTGAGACCCGAATTTACGGCGGGGATCGCGCGGGCCTATATCCAGCATGGTCTCCAGGTCGCGCCGAAACCCGTAAAATTATATTATACCGGACCGTGCTATCGCTATGACCGGCCCCAAGAAGGGAGATTTCGGGAATTTTTCCAATTCGGCTGTGAGGCTTTCGGCGAATCAGATCCGATTCTCGATGCCCAGATGATCCAAATGGGCTGGCGGATCATATATCAGCTGGGACTTCGGAACGTCAGAGTGCGCATCAATAGCATTGGCTGTCCGGCTTGCCGAAAAAGTTACCGCAATCTCTTGGTCAGCTATTTTGAATCCAAGAAGCAAAAACTGTGTATTGATTGCAAACGCCGGCTGGAGACCAATCCGCTCAGGATCCTAGATTGCAAAGAAGACAAATGCGTTCAGGTGAAAATGAATGCGCCACAATCGATTGATCATCTTTGCGAAGATTGCCGCATTCATTTCAAAGAATTGCTCGAGTATCTGGAAGAACTGGAAATACCTTTTGAAATTGACGCGGCACTGGTGCGGGGGCTCGACTATTACACCAAAACTGTTTTTGAATTTTTTGCAGGAGAAACCGGAGAAGACGTGAAGAAAAGTGCCCTGGGCGGTGGCGGGCGATACGACGGGCTCGTGAAAATGTTGGGCGGAGAGAATACTCCGGCAGTCGGCTTCAGTTTGGGTCTCGATCGACTCGTCGCGCTCATGAAAAAAACCGGAGCCAAAGTTTACAAAGAGCCCAAAGCCAAGGTTTTTTTGGCGCAGCTCGGAACTTTTGCCAAGCGCAAAAGCCTCAGGATGTTCGAATCGCTCGAGCGCGCCGGGATAATGGTTTCGGAAAGTTTCGGCCGAGGTAGCTTGAAATCCCAACTCAAGGTTGCGGACCGGCTAGGAGTGGAAATTACGCTGATTCTTGGTCAAAAAGAGGCTCTGGACGGCACAGTGATCCTCAAAGATATGTCGAGCGGCAACCAAGAAATTATTGACTCGGCCAAACTTGTGGATGAGGTCAAAAAGAGGTTGAAAAAATGATTGGCAGCATGCAGGACTGTATTTTTTGCAAAATAATAAATAAGGAAATACCCGCCGAATTTCTGTTCGAGGATGATTTGTGTGTTGCTTTTCCAGACATTCATCCCATCGCGCCGGTTCACGTTTTGGTGATACCGAAAAAACACATTGCGAGCGTCACGGAACTCGAGCGGGAGGATGAGCCGATTATGGGACGGTTGACCATGGCTGCTAAAAAGTTGGCGGAGGAGCTAAGCGTTTCAGAAAAAGGCTATAAGCTTTTGTTTCGGGTGGGCGAGCATGGCGGACAGGAAGTCGCTCATGTTCACTTGCATCTCATTGGCGGAGCGAGGCTTTCTGAAGATATCCATCCTCTCGTATAATTAAGAAGCAAATTGTTTAGAAGGGAGGTCGTTTATGATCCAAGTCAAGAAAAAAGACCGAGAAACCTCTGAAAGCTTGATCAAGCGTTTTTCACGCCGGGTTCAGCAGAGCGGCGTACTGCTCGAAGCGCGCCATGGACGCTTCTATAAAAAAGACAAGAGTAAGCGGCAATTGAGAGAATCGGCCCTTTATCGCGCCAAGATGAAAAAAGAAGTTGATAAACTGAAAAAGATCGGAAAATTTGACGAAGAAGCTCTCAAGCGAATCAAAGGGCGAATGGGCGAATAAGAAACTTAAGATAGATTGAATTATTTCACCGGGCAAAATATTTTCCATAAAATTCAAAAATATGCTGCATGAGAAAATTGAAAAGGATCTTATAAGCGCGCTCAAGGCCGGTGAAAAAGAAAGGGCGGGCCTGATCAGATTTCTTTTGGCGGCGCTCAGGAATTTCCAGATTGAAAAGAAGGTCAAGAACGAAAAGCACCTCACGGACGAGGACGTAGTCGTTGTCTTGAGGCGACAAGTCAAGCAGCGCCGGGATTCGATCAGCGAATATGAAAAAGGAAATCGATCCGATCTGGTGGAGAAAGAACGACAGGAACTTGAAATGCTAGAGGCCTATCTTCCAGCTGGTCCCGATGCAAGTCAAATTCGGGGCATCGTCCAGAACAAGATGAAAGAGCTCGGACTATCACAAAAAACGGATTTCGGGCGTTTGATGGGAGAAGTCATGAAGGCGCTCGCTGGGCAAGTCGACGGGGAAACCGTCAAGAAAATTGTGGAGGAAGAACTCAACCGGGAATAGAGACTGGCTAACCTTTGCTCAATCAGCTCACTATGCAAATCGAAATTGACCTCACTAACCGCACCAGTCGAAAAGTTGACAGGAGTTTTTTGCGGAAAATCGTGAGGAAAACTCTAGGGCTGTCCGAACTCCGGTTTGCAGCCGTCAAGCTCTCTTTGGTCTTGGTGAAAAAAGCTGAAATAAAAGGGCTTAACCGAATTTGGCGGGGGAAAAACCAAGCTACGGATGTTCTTTCCTTTAACTACTCTTCCGGCTATAATAAGAAAAAAGCTCTGGGGACAAATCGTCTCGAGGGCGAGGTCATACTTGCTCCGGAAATGATCGCGGAATCGGCCAAAGCGAGCGGTCTTCGTTTTCAGGAAGAATTGGCCTTTGTCTTATCGCACGGGATTCTGCATTTGTCGGGACTCCGGCACGGGAAAAAAATGTATGCTATCCAGGATCAGGTTATAGCCTCAAATAAAAAATAATTTTTTCGTTGTGGGAATTTTGCAAAAATTGGTCCATAGTTTCCGAAACGCTTTTCGGGGGCTCAAATATGTTCTCAAAAACGAGCAAAATTTTCAGATTGAAATTGTTCTTGCTTTTTTTGTCGTGATGCTGATGGTGATATTCAATATCCGACGGTGGGAAAAAGTCGTCCTCTTCCTGGTGATATTTTTTGTCTTAGTGATGGAGCTCATAAACACCATTTTCGAGCGCGTTGTGGATATCTTGAAGCCCAAGATTCATCCCTATGCCCAGCTTATAAAGGATGTTATGGCGACGGCGGTGCTCTTGGCCTCCATCGGCGCCATAATTGTGGGGATTATAATCTTTTATCCTTATATAAAAGAACTTTTTTTGCAGAATATTTGATTCTCGTGTAAAATTATAATTGAACCACTAAATTTGCTTTAGATATGACAAAAGGCAGCGTAACAATCGGTCTCGATACGGGATCTTCCAATGTTCGGGTGGTCATCCTTCAAAAATTCGAAGAGGAAGAAAAACCGCGCGTCATGGGGGTCGGCCTGGCTCCTTCTTTTGGTTTGCGGCGTGGCATCGTCACGGATGTCGAAGAAACAGCTCGAGGGATCAATGAAGCGCTGAGAAGCGCTGAAAGAACTTCCGGTATTCCAGTCGGACGGGTGATCGCGAGTGTTGGCGGCAACCATATCCGCTATCAGGACAGCCAGGGCGTGGTTGCGATTGCCAAAGCGGACGGTGAAATAACCAACGACGATATTTTGCGCTCCCTGACAGCGGCCGAAACCATTTCCCTGCCAGCCAACACGGAAATTTTGCATGTTATCCCGCGAAGTTTTACGGTTGACGAACAAAAAGATATCAAAGATCCTCTCGGTATGAACGGCATTCGGCTGGAAGTCAACGCTATGCTGGTGCTCGGTTCGACGCCGGTCGTCAAAAATTTATCCAAATGCATTTATCAGGCCGGGGTCGAAGTTGAGGACATCGTTTTTTCAGGTTTGGCTGCCAGTCGCGCGGCTCTCAACAAAAGACAAAAAGAGCTGGGCACAGTGCTTATTGATTTGGGCGGAGGAACAACCAACTTTGCTGTCTGGGAGGAAGGGGAACTGGTTCAAGTCGGTGTTCTGCCGATCGGGAGCGGCCATATCACCAATGACATTGCGATCGGACTGCGGACATCGATCGACGTGGCCGAAAAAGTGAAAATAAATTATGGCTCAGCCCTGCCGGACGAAATAAGCAAAAAGGATCAAATAAATTTGGCCGAAATCGGACAAAATGAAGAAGGCGAAGTTCATCGGCACCATGTGGCTGAAATCATTGAAGCGCGTCTCGAAGAGATCTTCACTTTGGTGGACAAGGAGCTCAGAAAAACTGATCGTTCGGGAATGCTGCCAGCCGGCGCCGTAATTGTGGGGGGAGGGGCCAAGCTGCCCGGCGTAGTTGATCTCGCGAAAAAAATATTACGTCTCCCGGCGCAAACAGGTTTTCCTTTGGAACTTGGTGGAATTGTTGATAAGGTGGACGAGCCTGGATTTGTCACCGCTGTAGGCCTCGCGCTTTTTGGCGCCGAGCATAGTGGTCACTCCGCGGGACGAGTTTCCCGAATGCCAACGTTGGATAAGCTCCCAGCTATGGGACCGACAGTTGACCGCATGAAAGGCTGGCTCAGAAAGTTTCTACCGTAGAGCAGGCGCAGCTGGAGGAAACAGAAACAAAGCCCAAATAAAACACATCATCGAGAGCGCAGCAAGTCTCGGTAGCGCTCCCTAGAGGTTTCAAGGTTGTGCTTTGTTTGGGTTTTTGAAATTTATGGCGATTGGGTGGGTTTTCTTGACACTAAAAACTCGACTGTGCTAGAGTATTCTACTAGTCAAATCATAAAATTTTATCGATTATTTGAAATATTATGGCGGAAGTCAAACCGGAAGTAGAAACATTTGCTCGCATCAAAGTTGTTGGTGTGGGGGGATCTGGCGTCAATGCGATCAGCCGGATGATCGACCACAAACTCAAAGGAGTTGAATTTGTGGCCATCAACACGGACGCGCAGGCGCTCCACCATTCGAAAGCCACTGAGAAAATTCATATTGGAAAAAATCTGACCCGAGGCTTGGGAGCCGGAATGAATCCGGAAATCGGCCGGCAGGCCGCTGAAGAAAATCGCGATGAAATTCACGAAGTCCTCAAGGGGGCTGACATGGTTTTTGTTACCTGCGGTCTCGGTGGGGGAACGGGAACCGGCGCTTCGCCGATCGTGGCCGAAGCCGCTCGAGAAGCTGGCGCGCTGACCATCGCGGTGGTGACCCGCCCTTTCAGCTTCGAAGGGGCTCAAAGAAAGGCCATCGCTCTCG
>Ga0315268_10000887_pt1 | contig 34974 bp, 34 predicted proteins | sample C1_top_MG_FD_204535 | JGI IMG/M metagenome (GOLD analysis project Ga0315268, IMG submission 204535) | Sediment microbial communities from Yellowstone Lake, YNP, Wyoming, USA - C1_top | ecosystem: Environmental > Aquatic > Freshwater > Lake > Sediment | place: USA: Wyoming | collected 2017-08-01
CATTGACTTTATGGCCCGAGGGTTTATCGTGAATAGATTTGACTTTTGCTCCTAAATCCGTAAAAATCCGTTTGGCAAAAGGCGCTGCCGCGCCCCAGGCACAGTCTAAAGCAACGGTGATGCCTTTCAGGTTCAGCCCTTTAACGGTTGATTTAAGGAATTTGCTGTATCTTGTTTGAGCATCCTTTACTTTTGAGACTTTACTTTTATTGTTCTTAAGAAACCACCGGTTTTTATTAACCAGGTTATCAAAGATTATATCTTCAACATTCTCTTCTTCCGATTCGGAAAATTTATATCCTTTTGAATTAAAAAACTTAATGCCGTTATCCGTGGCTTTGTTGTGAGAAGCTGAAATCATAATTCCCGCGTCCGCTTTGAGGGCTTTGACGAAGAAAGACAAGCCCGGTGTGGTGATGGTGCCGGCAAGTAAGACATCAATGCCGTGGCTGCGGATATTCTCAGCGAGAATGTTTTCGATGTTTGCGCCGCTTAAGCGGGTGTCTTTGCCGATGACAATCTTGGGGACACTTTCCTTCGGAAGGTGTCCCCAATTCCTCAATAGACTTTGAGCAACTGCTCCAGCGATTACCGCCAGCATATCATCGGTTAAAGGATAAACCCCGGGAGTGCCGCGGATGCCGTCGGTGCCGAAAAGCTTGTGGCTGTTTTTAATGAGGTTTTTCATAGGTACCTATATATATATGCCGGGACATGGTATTGAACGTTAGTCAAAATATATCCCAAAAGTTTTGCCTGGACTTGCTTAAGTAATCCCACGGCATGCTTAACCACTCCTTTTTGCGTCCTGCCTGACTGAACCACCATTATCACGCCGTCTGTCTGCGGCCCGATTAAACCCGCGTCAGTCACCGGCACAATCGGCGGAGCATCAATGATAACATAGTCATATTTTTCTTTTAAAAGACCCAGGAGGTTCCTGAATTTCATTGAGCCTAACAGTTCAGCCGGGTTCTTGGGAGTTTTACCGCAGGGCAGGACAGTTAAGTTCTCTATCCCGATATTAAGAAATGCCTTTTCTTCGGTATTGCCATCGGAAAGTAAATCCGATAAGCCCAAATCAGACTTTATACCCAGGAATTGAGCAATCCTGCCGCGGCGCAAGTCGGCATCCACTAAAAGTATTCTCTTGTTGTTTAAATCCTGCGCCATCGCAATAGCTAAGTTTATGGAAGTAATAGTCTTTCCTTCGTTGTGAATCGCACTGGTAATGGCAATGGCTTTTATGGGTTTTTTGGAGTCTATTGCCTGGATATTGGTGCGCAAAGTCCGGTATTGCTCGGCAACCGGAGAATCGGATTCGTAAAATGTTACTACCCGCGGGTCAATATTGGAATCCACTGTCTTCTGGGCAATGAATTGATACTTTATTTCTTCTTTGGAGTCCAGCTTCCCCAGGCGGGATAACTTTTCCTCGGTTGCTTTTTTTAACGCATCGGTTATTTTACCCATTGGTCCCTTTCTTTAACTACTTCATTTATAATTCCTTCGTCTATCTTCTGGATGTTGCCGATGTATCCCGAAAGAAGCGCTGAGTCGCAAATGAGATTTATGAGCCTGGGGATACCTTTTGAATTAGCGTATATCAAATCAATGGCTTCGGGGCTAAATATATCAATGCCATTGGAACTGGCCAACTTTAATCTGTGCTCTATGTATTCCCGTGTTTCCTGTTGGTTTAAAGAGTAGATATGATAATAAACCGCGATTCGCTGCTTGAATTGTTCTAACCTCACATTTTCCAATTTTGCCCTGAGCTGCGGCTGGCCAAGCAGGATTATCTGAATCAGTTTTTCCTTCTCGGTCTCCAAATTGGAGAGCATCCTCACCTCTTCAAGAACGCTGTTAGTTAAATTCTGGGCTTCGTCAATGATTAAAACGATGTTTACATCATTGGCAAGCTGCTTAATCAGATAAGCGTTCAATTGCGATAATAACTTCTGTTTAGTGCCAGGTTTATAATCTACTTCAAATTCATCTAAAATTTCGGCAATGAGCTCTTTACAGGTCAGGTGAGTATTGGTAATCAAGGCTACCTTGGTATTCAGGTTGAGCTTATCCAGGAGGCTCCTGCTTACGGTTGTCTTTCCCGCGCCAATCTCTCCGGTAATCACCACAAAACCTTTTCTTTCGTTAATGGCGTAGAGCAGGCTATTCAAAGCCTCGACGTGTTTGGCGCTGGGGAAAAAGAACTTGGGATCCGGCGTTGTGTTAAACGGTTTTTCCGTGAAATTGTAAAATTTTTCGTATATCATTTTTTTAAAAAAGAATAGAGCATCGCTGCGATAATCAACACTGCCGATGAAATCAAGACCGTAATAATCAAGGTGATTTCTCTATCTTTTTCCTGTTGGATTTCTTCCTGTGTGGTAATCCGGGATATTGCGCCCAGAATCGGCATATCTAAATTCTGTTTGGCATCTTCAATATCTAAAAACGACTGGTCAATGAATTCCCTGCCGAATACCAGGCCTACACCGCCAGCCGCCCCTAAAAATATACCTATCAATACTACAAGTGTTTTTGGTTTTGATGGTTTTAAAGGCAGCCGCGGAGGGTCAATGATGGTATAACGCGTGCCTTGCTTGGATGCCTCCAGGCGCTGGGTAATCTTGGCAGTCTCCAATCTCTGAAGCAGCATATCGTAAATGCGCTGGTTGACGTTAATATCGCGGGCAACCGCTGAATCAAGTTTATCCATCAAAAATAATTTATAGAGGTTGACATTGGCATCAGTCGCAGCTTCAGGGCCAATGGCGTAAACGTTAGAACTATCATCGTTCGTAAGCTTATTAAGCTCCTTTTTTAATACTTCCTTCATATTCTGCGCCACCGGCTTTTCAGCCGATTCTACCTTATATTCACCCGATTCCAGTTCTCTCCTGGCGAGCTCTATTTTCTGTTTTAATTCTCTGACCAGAGGATGCGCCTCCGTGGAATCAAGGGTTAATTTACTTAGTTGGTCTTCCAAATCCGCGATTTCCGACTCTTTTATCTTCCTCTTATAAACCTGAAGCTGTTCTTTTAAAAATTCAATTGCCACATCCGTTTCTTTGGTCACAGTGCGCATATTTTCTTCAATAAATGCATCAGTCAAAGTCTTGGCTACCAAAAATGCTTCCTGCGGATCCTTGCTTTTATAACCAAGCCTGATGATATTCTGAATCCCCATATTAACATCAATCTTTTTTCTCAGACTTTTAATCAGGTCTTCGAATTGGACTTGATTTTCTATGTCTTTGGCTAAATTCAACTTTTTGACTAAATCTACAAGGTTATTCCAGCCGAGTAGCTGCTCTCTTATCATCTGCAGCCTCTGAACCACGCTGGTTGAGACTGCCAGGTCTTGAATCAAGGGATTAAGAGTCCTTTGCTCTTCTACTAATATTAAGGTATAGGATTCATAATTGGGAGGCACGATAAAGAAAGCGACAATGCCTAAAACCGCTCCGATAAAAAGCGGGGTAATGAAAAACCACTTTCTGCGGAAGAAAAGCTTCAGGTAAGCTAAAGGATTCTGATATTTTGCTGTGGCTTGATTTTCCATCATCTTTTTCCTTATCTTGCGGTGGTGGTTCTGGTGTTAACAGGACGAGTGCCTAAAGTATTAAGACCGGTCTGGGCTGAAGCCGCGCTTGTTACCGGCTCAGTAACCGGTGCGATTACTCGAAATACTTTAGCCATTATTGTTGCCGGCACATAAAATACATCCCCGGGACGCATATCTACATTATATTTTAGATTACCGCCATAAAGAATGGCATACAAATCCACTGCTTTTGTCTTTACCTTTCCATTCTTATCCGGCGTAATCAGGCGGCATTTACGCATTGCCGCGGAAACCATAGGAAGCCCTGCTTCTACCACTGCTTCCCTTACAGTTATCTTCTCTGAACGCATATAGTATTTACCTGGCCTGCCTACTTCTCCTAAGACGTAAATAACTTTGCTGCGGTATTCCAAAATGGTAACATTAACTTCAGGGTTAACCACGTATCCGGAAATCAGTTGTTTTATTTTAGCTTCCAATTCCTTTTTAGTCAGGCCGGTTACGTCAATATCACCCACAAATTCATACTGGATTTTTCCTTCAAGGTTTACCGGGAATACGCCGCTGAATTCCGTATGGCGCTGAACCATTATTTCTATAACATCATCCGGACCCAATGTATAACGGGTTTCTTCTGAGGGCTGGACGTTTGTTGCCGCAGGAGCAGCAGCAACAGCCTTATTTTCAGTCTGTGCATCTTCAGGCGCAACCGTAGTTGCAGAAGAAACCACTGCTCCGCCTTCCTGCGCCCAGCCATAAACGGCGATGCTTAAAGTAAATAATATGAATATCGGCAAAAATTTATTTTTCTCCATCATTACCCTCCTCGAAAATAAAAATTGTTTCTTTAAATCTTTTTAGTGTGATAAAATCCTCTTTTTCATAAATCCGCCAACCGCGCCAGTCACGCTTGGCACGGTTAACCTTGCCGGCTTTTTCCCACCTTATAATAGTTTTGGGAGTCACGCCGATTCTTCCAGCAATATCGGTTATAGTCATCCTGTTATTTTTCAATTTAGCTCCCCCCTTCTTAAAAAATAGATAAATACTGCTTTGCCATTATGTCCTATTATGTCCTACTATGTCCGATTTGGTCATATTTTGTCCTGGAAGATTATAGACAGTATATAATAAAGCATTTTTTATGCCAAGTCAACTTTTATTTAAAGATTTAATTCTGAATTGTAACACATTTGTTTACAATGTGTTATAAAAAAGAGGACGTATGGATTTTTTTAAGTTTAATGAGGATTTTTGGAAGGGTGTTTAAAATAATGAACAGGCGTGAAAATCTTCTCTCTTGAGTTTAAAAATCTTTGTTGTTATAACCTATTATTTAACAATGGGTTAAAACCCTTTGTTTTTGATTTTAAACACTTGTTGCATTAAAATGGGGTAAAATGGGGTCTGACCCCATTCCCCATTATTTGATGCAGTCGAAGCGCCAGCAGCATTCAATTCTGTCACAGTAAACTACTGCGGTGCCGAAACAATCAAAATTGCCTTCTTTTTTCTGGATGGCTTTGATTAAATCAGTCTTGGAAGATTTGTTTGCGTTTTTAATGCCTAACCCCTGCGCCTTTTTCTGAACCTCTGATAGCTTCATCTTACACCTCCACGAAATCAGCTAATCATACTTTATACACCGCATCGTGCCTTCTTACACGCGAATCCACTAAAAGCCCGATTTCATCGCCTTTCTTTGCGTTATCCAATGCAACATGGTCAATCTGCATTGATTTCACTGGCTGCGTAAAATCCGTGGTATGGCCCTTGATTTTAATCACATCCCCGACTGCCAGAGGCGCCTTTAATTTTATCACGCCTGCCCTTACTTTCGGAAAATAATGCGTGACTGTTCCGATGATGTTTTCTTTGGCCTTTTTCCGTAATGCTTTCTTTACCGCCTTTTTCTTAACCGGCCTCTTTACCTTTACCTTTACCTTTACCTTTACCTTGGAAACCTTCTTCTTTACCGCCTTTTTTTTATTAGCTGACGGCTTCTTTCTTTTCTTCTTCAAAGCCATACCAGCCCTCCTTTGCAAAAATTAAATCTCTATAAGTGAATCCATCTGACCGTAAGGATTCATCGCTTTGTTGGGATTACCGGGGTCCTCAAGCCATTGTCCGTCTTTAACAAACCTGTAGCGGTACCTGCCTGAAACAAGGCTCATTTTTTTGCTCCAGGTGCCATTTTCCATATTCATCAGGCTGTTTTCGTCTAATTTCCAATCATTGAAATCACCTACTATATAAACCTGTTTCGCATCAGGGGCAGCAAATGCCAAAGATACCTCATTCAGTTTAAATTTGGGCAGTTCTTCCTTTAGGACTTCCTCCATTTTTTCTTTAAGGGCCTCCGCGGGTTCGTTTGTTTTAGCGGCCTTCTCTTCCACTGTGATAATCTCCCGGGATAAACTGAAGTGGTCTTTACTGCCCCGGCAGTATTTATCGAAATTCAGGATATGCATCCCGCTATTCTGCGCCTCTTTAAGTTTTACATTTACGTGTATTATCGTGCTGAATAATTTGTTTTTAAACGCGGTTTTGATTTTGTCCAGCATGGTAAAAGAGTGCCTGAGCCGCGAATCGAAGTTAACCACTAAAATGCGGTACTCGACGACGTGGTTAAGCCTGTCCTGGATAAGGTTTATTATATCAATAAGCTGGCTTAACCCGACAATGGCGAACCTGCTTGCCTCAACCGGTATGATTATTTCATCCGTAGCCCGGATGGCATTTATAGTCAACAAACCCAGGTTAGGCGGGCAGTCTATCAGGATATAATCATAATTGCTCCTGAAATCAGCGAGCGTTTCCCAGAGCCGGGATTCCCTGCCTATCTCGCCGGCTAATTCCTGTTCCAATGCGCTTAATACGATACCGGAAGGGGCGATATCAAAATTTTCATCTACTTTCTGAATAATCGCTTGTAATTTTGTTTTGTTATGAGTGAGTTTCGAAAGGATGTTATATATGTTTAAATCTGCTTTTATGTTTAAACCTAAAGTCGCATGCGCCTGGGGGTCTAAATCTATAAGCAGGACTTTTTTGTTATTACTCGCTAAGGATGCCGCTAGATTTACGGCGGTGGTAGTTTTACCACAGCCCCCTTTTTGATTGGCAATGGCGATAATCCGCATAATCCCTCCTCCTTTTTAAGTGAAAGACCCGCTCATTTGATTATCTTGATATTATCTATATAAACAATGCCTCTCTTTTCCTGTATAGACTTGGGTTCGACCATAAAAGAAAGATTCCCCATCCCGGACCACTTACTGATATGTTTAAATTCAGCGAGGCTAATCTTATAATCCTGCCAGTTATATGACGGGATATCATTAATGGATATTTCGGATTTCTCTTTTAAAGAATTGTTAAACGCTGCTTTTAAAATGATATTGTCTTTGTAATTAGCCTTTCGCACAGAAAAAGCCAATGCCTTGGCCGAGGTCAGGTCTAATTTATTCAAGTCTATTGAATAAACCGCTTCTTTGCCGGGCTCAAGCGTATAATTGATTTTTACTATATTGGGGGCAATAACAAGTGAGGTTCCCTGGGGTTCCTGTAAGGAAAGTTTGTGCCTATTATAAGGGAAAATAGACAATAAAATTATGACGGCTACTATAATTGCGATGCTTATGAAGATAAAACTGTTGAAATCTTTTGTATGTGTTTTTTTCTTCTTTACCGGTGTGCTGCCGAGATAAATCTTAGCCAGATGTTCGTAAATATCCTTTTTATCCATGACCTTTATTTTATAGCACAAAACATTTTGGATGTCAAGTAGTTATAAGTGTGAAATAAAGTCACAAGGTCAGTGCGCAAGCCTCCCCGAAGGGGACAAAGTCAGTGCGCAAGCCTCCCCGAAGGGGACAAGGTCACAAGGAGGACTAAATGGAGAAAGGATATAAAAAATTATTAGTCTGGCAACGGCGATTTTTGTTTCAGGTTAGGGTATCTTAATAACGAAGTTTATCTAAATTTGGAAAATGCAGGGAAAGAAGTAGGCGTTTTATTATGGAATTTTCATAGGAGCCTGCTCGTTGTGACTTTGTGACTTTGTGACTTGGTGTCTTGGTGACTTAGATCAGGGGGTAAGGGGTCTGGTGAGATAATCGGGGATTGCTTTGTTAATGAGGGCATACAAATTTGATAAATGCAGCCGGAAAAGGCGGTCAAAATAACCCGGGTAATCCTCGCCAAACCACCAGAACCAGTCGCTGCCCTCTAAGATATACATCTCTTTCCAGGCCATATCCGTTATCTGGTGTCCGCCGGCGGATAAAATTTCTATCTCTTTCCGCGCCAGCGCCAGATACTCCCAGGCCTTATTCTTAAGGGGATTATTAATCCATTTGGAAAACTCACCGTAAATCCAGGAGCCGGCTGCCAGCCGCTTGATTCCCGACTTGGCAGGATTTGTTTTTAAATAATCGCTTATAGTAACCGTCTTTAAAAATTTTGCCTCGGATAAGCCCTGATACAACAATTCCAGAAAATCATGGCCGTCATTGACAAAATATTCCCAGGCGTTCTCACCGTCCAAAGCAACGGTTACCAGAATATCCTTATCCTTAAATGCCGAAGAAATATTTTCCAGGTGTTTCATAAAATCTCCCACCGCATCCTGCGCTTTCAAGTTATAATAATTAAAGCCGATTAAATCCGAAAGGTTCCTGTCGCGGAAAATAATGTTCAGCTTCCCTTCTTTCCTTTCCAAAAAATGCGGCTGGTATAAAAGCGCGGTATCCCTTTTCTTTTTCTTAAGGGACCTAAATAATATCGCCTCATCCGCAACTATCCAATTTATCCCTGCCTGGAGCATAAAGGGTAATATGTGTTCAGAGACCGCCATCTCGGACGGCCACATACCTTGCGGTGGCTGCCCGAACCTTTCTTTATAAAATTTTACTGCTGTATCAATCTGCGCCCAGGCATCCTGGGGATATGAAAAATTCAATGCGGGTAAACTGCTTTTGGGATTTGCTTCTTTGGCAATCCGCGTACTATAAAGAAGCGGCAGTATGGGATGATAATAAGGGCTTAAAGTCAGCTCTATTTGATTGTTATTCATGAATTTCTTATATGCCGGGATAATCTTTTCTAATATTTCCGTCTGTTTCTCTAAAAGAATATGTTTGTCTTCCTCGGTAAAGAACCTCGCCTTGCTGATAATATTCCTTAATTCAACTATATTCTGCCTGAAATAGGGGTCAAACCAGGCAAGGTTAAACCAGACCTGTAAATCCAGGTAATCCTGGGTGCTGAAACTCTTTTTTGCTTCCCGTTTTAGATAAAGGCCATAGTACCGCGGGTGTATTGAAATCACTCTCTCTTTGTTAATCATGAAGAAATTTTCTAAAATAAATTCTTTTTCCTGGGCAGTCAGTTCATTGGCGGGCTTGTAGGAATGTTCCAGGAATTTGTCTTTGACGCGGCCGTTTGTATAATCTTCGAGCTGCTCTAATAAAGACGGGACGAGGTTAAAGGTAATACGCAAATCAGGGTATTGCCCCAGCATCTGGACCATATCCAGATAATCCTTGGTGCCGTGCAGCCTTACCCAGGGCACCTCTGCCTGATCGGTGAGGAGGCTCTTGTAATAAGGCTGATGCATGTGGTAGATTAGGGCAAGATAAAGCATAAGTTTTATAGACGTTTTAGGTAATTATACCACCGTCAACGGGTTACACAATTAATATTTCTTAGTAATTTTAATCCGGAAGGCAAAATTTATGCTGATAGATTTGATACGAATAATTAAATACCTCTTAGATAGCGCTTAATGTCATTATGGTCTCCTGCGAGAATAAACTGAACTAAATCTCCTTTCCATCTGAAAAAATCCTTGTCTTGAGGCCTTTCCTTACCTCCCAGAAATCGCCCTTTAGGCGTTTTAGTCCAACTCCTTGATGAACTACTCTTTCCCGGGATAATATATCTATTGTTTGGAGTGCGACTTGTTTAATCTCTTCTTTTTCCTCTCCCTGAAAACTCTTAACGGATCTGTCAAAGGAAGGTTTAAATTCAAATCTCATAACGCCTCGATATGTTTTTTGGCTTTCTTCGCACTCTTGTATAACTCACCTTTAACAGAAACTAACTTCTCAATTTTCATCCATTCGCTTGGAGTATAAGGCAACTCAGCAGTAACCTTACAGGGCAGTAAAATCACGCCTTCTCTGCTCAAACCAAAAGCAACAGAATCTCCTGCTGAAACCCGCAGAATTTTTCTTATACTGTTAGGGATAGTTACCTGACCTTTTGATGTTACTTTTGCCGTCTCAATAATAGTCATTTTATATTCCTCCTATGTATTACTTCCTTACATCCTTACTCTAATAGGAGTATAGTCCATAAATACAAGTTTGTCAACTAATCTTTCCCTTTGGCTTTCCTCTTCTTTGCGGCATAAGACGGCCTTGAACTTTAAATAATCTTCTAATGAATTGTCTATTGCCTTGAGGTTTATCGAAGTTTCTAAAACCAGTTTCCTCTTTCATATCAAAATCGCGTAAGAAATTTTTATACTCTTCCCTTCTTGAGTTTATTTCTAAGCCAAAATTTTTAAAGGTAGGATCTTCCCAGGTAATGCCATCACTTAGCCCAAGAGTATAAAAACGGCAGCTGCTGTAAGGATAATCAGTTGCTTCTGAGACGAATTTTTTCCGGACCGGATTTCTTTCGATATACCTGCCACAAGTGATCAGATATCTTTCTTTTTGTACCGGCTGCAGCTTGAATCTCCCCTGCCAAAGAAAACCAGAGCTTTGGTATGCTTTTTGATAATAATGCGTATACGCCCGGGCCAAACCTGCCATAAACTTTGAGATATTTTCTGGCAGGTCTATTTCAAACAAAATATGATAATGATTATCCATGATAACCCAGTGATATATTTTAAGAGCAAATCGTTCAGTGTAAACCTTTAGCAATTTAATAAAATGATCATAATCATTTTCAGTATGAAAGATCGGCACTCGCCCATTGCTTCTATTAAAAGCATGGTAGACTAAAGAATTTGTTAATTGATGCTTTCTGGCGTAGGAAGGCATTTCATCCCTTTCTACTTTAATAGACGCAAGAATCAATTAAATCTAACAGGTTTTTTTAAGAAATTAAGGCGGTAAAAAGATTAATTGCGGAAGTTATTGATAAGAAAGAGGTTGGATAAAACGTCTAGTAATAAAAAACCCCCGGGAGATTGCTCTCCCAGGGGTCTGTTTTACACAGTAACGAGTATTAGAATGTCACCTTCATTGAACCTATAACCTGGGTTGCTGTTTTGCGATAATCCTCAGTAAGTGCTTTGCCTGGCTTGAAATAACCTGCTTTCAAACCAAACTGAACATCTTCGGTGTAATCATAGGTAAGGTTCAAATCAACTTCATTACCTAGATCTGCCTTTTCCTGAAATATATAGCTTCCCCAGCTGTTTAAGGTCTGAGTACCAGTTATTTTCTGAACGAGTGTCAAATTGGCATAACGCAGTTTCACGCCAAGATCGTCCATGGGCTTGACACCAACGGTTGCCCCGATTGTCTGGCAGTTTGTATTCGGGAAAAGTGCGTTAGCGATATCGGCTGGTGAAAGCGATTCATACATTGTTTCCCAGTTATCCCCTATACGGGAATAATCAACGCCAAGCACAGGTTTCATGGTTACATCAGGGAATGACATGTTTGCAGCTAATAACAAAGCAGCAGCGCTTGCAGTTTTCTTATCCGAACGGAAACCTTTGCGTGCCTGGTATGCTAATTCACCGCTTAAGTTTGTAGTATCTGAAGGAGAAAGAACTGTGCGAATACCGTAGTTACTTACTTCACCTAAGCCTGTTGTAGGTGAGGCTATTGCTTTATTTGCATCTTCCAGGACATAATAGGCTTCAGCCATACTTTTCATATTGAGGATGTCTTTTAAATCGTAGCCAGCCTGCAATAGATAAGTATTGACGTCGTCTTTATTAGTTAATAAAGATGATCCGTCGGTTATCTTCAGAGCGCCTGTGGTAATAACGAGCGGAGAATAATCCATTGATGCAATAGCGCCGGCAAATGCTATACGCGGATCCATATCAGCCAATTCATAATTGAACGGGCCGCTTCCGCTTTGGTTTGTATTCGGGTCGCCCCAAATCAAACCGCTTCCCAATTTGACTGCCTGCTGGCCAAGCTTAAAAGTCCATCCTGGCTGGATAAAATCTTTCAAGGTTACCCATGCAGCTGAAAGATACGTGTCCAAATTGGAATTTTCGCCGGCACCGCTGGTTCCGATGTTTCTTGTTAAACCCCAGATTCTTTCGTTACGTAACATAACTGTCGCAGTAACAGCATCAGTAAGGTCGGCATTAACTTTCAAGTTAACGATCATTGCTAACCCTTGCGCTTCTACTTTTCCAGTATCAGCGGGACTTGTCAGCGTGAAACCTGTACGCGTAAAACCTAACTGCGTCATATCACCGCTGACTTTAACATTCTGGACTTCTGCGTATGCGGAAAACGCAAAACCAACCACAAACGCGAGAACCAAAATTAATATTAAACGTTTACTCATTTTGTGTATCCTCCTTTTAAAAATAACAACCTATATTTAACTAGGGTATTAAATTTGTATCCTAGATAATTTCTATATATGTATATCACCGGATTTTGGTTGACTTTAGGCTTATTTTAAGCTTCCCTCCTTTCGCGCCTAGAGATTAAAGTCATCTCCAGTGGTATAACCTTGGTTAATATTAGAACATATAAGTTTTAATTTGTCAAGTATTTTTTTGTTTTCTTTTACTTAAGTACTTGCAAATACAGTAGTTAAATAAAAATAAAATAGGGGTCAGACCCCTATTTTAGCCGATTTTTTGCAGGAATTTAGCGGTATTTTGAAAAATCCTGTCTATTTCTTTATTATTTAGTCCTGCTTTAATACCAACTTTCCTTAGTTGAGCAGGACTATTTATATCCATAGGGGCGTGGCTGTCATGATTCAAAATCAGCTTTGCACCGTATTTTAAAGCCAATTTAGCCACATGATTGTTAGAAACCCGATGCCCCCGTCGGCTGGTGAGCTCTAAAAATATCCCGTTTTTAACGGCTAATTTAACCTCATCATCGGTAATTAAACCGGGGTGAGCCAGGATGTCTATATTTGCTTCTAAAGCAGCCTTGTTTGTCCCTTTGATTACCGGCTCTGCCGTGGTTTCACCGTGCCCAATGATAACTTTAATACCTTCTTTTCTGGCATACCTGGCTAAAGCTTTAAATTGTCCTAAAGGCAGATGGGTCAATTCTACTCCGGGCAGAACTTTTATGAGAGAGTCTCCGGGCCAGTTCCGGGTAAATTTCAAAATGGAACAGACTACGGATTCGATATTGCTGTAATCAACATGGTCGGTTATGGCAATTACTTTGTAACCTTTGGCAGCATAGCGCACCGCGATTTCGGAAGGGAGAAGCACGCCGTCGCTTAGTAAAGTATGAGTATGGAGATTAAACATATTTAATACATGCCCCTGGTTGGAATCGAACCAACCACGCGCAGTTTAGGAAACTGCTGCTCTATCCTTATGAGCTACAGGGGCAATGAAATCATTCACCGCGAAACTTAATGAGCGAGTATAAAGGATAACCTTTAATCTTATCCCGGCCGTGCAAATCCACCAGTTCTATGAGAAAGGCGATGCCGATGATTTTACCTTTAAGCTGTTTTACCAAATCTATGACCGCGCTCACTGTGCCGCCGGTAGCTAAGAGGTCATCAACAATAAGAATTCTTTCCCCGGGATTAATTGCGTCCTCGTGCAGCTCTAATGTATCTGTGCCGTATTCCAAAGCATAAGTCGCGGAAATTGTTTTTGCCGGCAGCTTTCCTTTTTTGCGTACCGGGATAAGTCCCGCGGACAATTTATAAGCCAAGGCGGCGCCGAAAATAAACCCTCTTGATTCCACCGCCACCACTTTCTCAATTTTTTTACCTTTGTATTTCTTTACTAAAATATCAATCGCCAGTTTAAAAGCCGATTTATCTTTTACTAACGTAGTGACGTCGCGGAATAGAATGCCCGGCTTGGGAAAATCCGGGATGCTTCTGATAGACTTTTCTAATTTGGCAAATTGATTATCCATATTGTAAACCGTGTCCAATGCGGGTTTGGACAAAGGTTGGACAAGGGGTTAGCGCTCCTGTTCTTTGACGAATTTACGCAGTTTCTTCAATGCCTCTTCTTCTATCTGACGGATACGCTCGCGCGAAACTTTCATCTTGCTGGCCACCTCCGCAAGGGTGTGGGTCTTACCGTTTACCAGCCCAAAACGCATGTCTAATATTTCCCTCTCCCTGTCCGACATTTTTTCTAACAGGTTATCAACCCTTTCCTTATCGAAAATCTGTTCAACCGCAGCGTCGGGAGATACGGCGCTCTGATTCTCGACCAAATCCAAAACCTCGTTTTCATCCTCTTCACCGATAGGAGCTTCCAAAGATGAAGTCTTGGTGGATAACCAGAGGTTTATCTCCTCTATCCTATCCCTGCGCAGTTTCATCCTTTTGGCAATCTCTTCATCTGTAGGCGTGCGTCTTAATTTCTGGGTCAATTTTTCCTTGGTCTTTTTCCATTTAGTAAGTAATTCATTTATATACACCGGCAAACGCACCATCTTGCCCTGCTGGGCAATGGCGCGGATAATTCCCTGCCTTATCCACCAGGCAGCATAAGTTGAGAAGCGGAATCCTTTTCTGGAATCGAACTTATCCACCGCCTTCATCAGCCCTAAATTGCCTTCCTCAATCAAATCCAGAAGCGGGATCCCTAAATGGATGTATTTTTTAGCAATGTTTATCACCAGGCGCAGGTTCGAGCGAATCATCATCTTGCGCGCCTGCTCATCGCCTTTCTTAATCTTTCTGCTTAACTGAATCTCCTGCTCAGCTGTCAATAACGGTATGATGCGGATTTCTTTTAAATAAGTTTTGAGAGCTTCCATTGTACCTCGTAGTTAGTATTATCGTTGTGACCTTATGACATTTATCTTTTCTTCGCCTTCAACACTGCCTGCGCTGCAGCCAGTGTGGCAATAGGGACCCTAAACGGCGAACAACTCACATAATCCATCCCTACATTATGGCAGAATTCCACTGAATGCGGCTCACCGCCGTGCTCACCGCAAATCCCTACTTCCAAATCCTTGCGGGTTTTCCTTCCCTGCTGGATGCCTAACTTGATAATCTCACCTATTCCTTCCTGGTCAATGGTCTGGAAAGGGTCATCCGCTAATATGCCTTTTTTGATATATTCGGGGACAAATCCGCCGATATCATCGCGCGAAAAACCGAATCCCATCTGGGTCATGTCATTGGTGCCGTATGAGAAAAATTCAGCCACCCGCGCTATTTTTGCGGCAACAAAAGCTGCCCGGGGAATTTCAATCATTGTCCCAAACATATGTTTGATTTTCCTGAGCCCGTATTTTCGTAGAACTTGCGTATATACATTTTTGACGATGGCTAACTGGTCTTCTATCTCTTTTACGTCGCAGACCACCGGAATCATTATTTCAGGATACGGCTTTTTCCCTTCTTTTAAAAGTTCTGCCGCTGACTCAAAAATAGCCCGTACCTGCATAACGCTTATTTCCGGATAAGTAATGCCCAGCCGCACGCCGCGGTGCCCCATCATGGGGTTTGATTCGTGCAAGCCATCCGCGCGTTTGGAAAGTTCTTCCATTGATATATTCAAATCTTTGGCCAACTGTTCCAACTTTGCTTTCTCGCGCGGCACAAATTCGTGCAAAGGAGGGTCAAGCAGGCGGATTACTACAGGATAGCCGTCCATTGCTTCCAATGTGGCTTTGATGTCCTTTTTCACATAGGGAAATAATTCGTCCAGCGCTTTCTGCCTCTCGCCAAGGGTTTTGGAAATAATCATTTTGCGCAGGATAAACAACGGTTCATCAGAGCCTTTGCCGTAAAACATATGCTCGGTCCTGAATAACCCGATACCTTCAGCCCCGAACTGCCTTGCCCGCCGGGAATCTTCGGGAGTATCGGCATTGGTGCGGATCCCTAAGCGTTTTATTGCCCGGCAATCCTTTAAGAATTCACTTAACAGTTTATTTTCCTGCGAAGAATCCATCATCGTAAGCTTTCCTTCATAGACATTGCCTTTTGTCCCGTTTAAAGTTATCCAGTCGCCTTCTTTCAATACCTTTCCCGCGACATGGAGTTCTTTTTTCGCATACTCGATATGCAAACCCGCGCAGCCTACGATACAGCATTTACCCCAGCCGCGGGCAACTAATGCCGCATGTGAAGTCATGCCGCCCCTGGCAGTAAGAATTGCCTCTGCCGCGCGCATACCCTCAACGTCCTCGGGATTAGTTTCTTCGCGCACCAGGATTACTTTTTTACCCTGCTTTTTCCATTCCACGGCATCATTCGCGGAAAATACGATTTGGCCGCAAGCTCCGCCGGGCCCTGCAGGCAGCCCTTTAGCCAAAGGCTTATTTACCATCTCTGCTTTAGGGTCAATAATCGGATGCAGCAACTCATCCAACTGAGACGGCGTAACACGCATCACCGCTTCTTCCTTCTTAATCAGTTTTTCCTTTAACATATCCGTGCTCATACGCACCGCTGCCGGGCCGTTTCTTTTCCCTACGCGGCACTGCAGCATAAACAGCCTGCCCCTCTCAATAGTAAACTCAATGTCCTGCATATCGCGGTAGTGTTTTTCCAGGCGGTTTCTGTAGCCGGCCAATTCTTTGTAAATTGCAGCCATAGCTTTTTCTAAAGTAACCAAATCCTTATTATGCTCTGACTGAGAATATGCATTAATGGGAGCCGGAGTGCGGATTCCCGCGACTACGTCTTCACCCTGCGCGTTAATCAAATATTCGCCGTAGAATTGGTTCTCGCCGTTTCCCGGGTTGCGGGTAAAAGCGACGCCGGTGGCGGAATCATTGCCCATATTGCCGAAAACCATGGTCTGCACGTTTACCGCAGTGCCCCATTCATCGGGGATATTCTCGATACGGCGGTAACTGATGGCGCGTTTGCCGTTCCAGGATGCAAATACCGCGCCTATACCTCCCCATAACTGCTGCACAGGCTCGTCGGGAAAATCTTTTTTCAAGGCCTCTTTTATCTTCTCTTTAAACCGGCCGCAGAGGGCTTTTAAATCCGAGGCGGTCAAATCCGTATCGCCGGAATAACCTTTTTCTTTTTTCATCTGCCCCATTATTCTTTCCAGCTGTTTACGGATACCCATATCGTCCCCGGGTTCGATACCCGCGGCTTTCTCCATCACTACGTCCGAATACATCATAATCAGCCGCCGGTAGGCATCATAGACAAAACGCGCATTCCCGCCGCTCTGCTGTATTAAACCCGGTATAGTCTTCTCAGTCAGGCCGACATTCAGCACTGTCTCCATCATCCCCGGCATTGACCTGCGCGCGCCGGAACGCACCGAAACCAAAAGCGGGTTCTGCGTGTCGCCGAATTTCCTGCCCATAAGTTTCTCTACTTTCACTAATACCTTATGGACATTTTCCTTTAATCCTTTAGGATAAGTCCTTTTATTTTTATAATAATAAGTGCAAACCTCGGTGGTAATGGTAAATCCGGGGGGAACCGGAAGCCTTAAATCCTTATGCCCTGCCATTTCCGCCAGGTTTGCGCCTTTGCCTCCGAGTAAATTCTTCATACTCTCGTTTCCGTCTGCTTTTCCGCCTCCGAATGAATAAACATACTTGGTTGCCATTGGTTTTGAAACCTTCCTTTCTGTTAGGCTGTTAATTTGTCTGACATATATTGTTTTAACTTATCAATAGAAATGCGCTCCTGCAGCATCGTATCCCTGTCTCTCACAGTTACCTGTTTATCTTCTAAGGATTGCACATCCACCGTAACACAATAAATCGTTCCCACCTCGTCCTGCCTGCGGTACAATTTTCCGATGGCAGCAGTGTCATCGTAAACAGTAATAAAAGTATTTTTTAAATCCTGCGCTAACTTTTTCGCTACCCCTACGATTTCCGGGCGGTTCTTCAAAAGCGGCAGCACCGCCGCTTTTACCGGCGCAAGTTCCTTATCCAATTTCAACACCACGCGCAGTTCATCTTTGACTTTTTCCTCGGAATACGCATCCACCAAAAATGCCAGAAGCGCCCTGTCCACTCCGCCCGAAGGCTCAATGATGTAAGGATAAAAACGTTCTTTTTTCAACTCATCAAAATATCTTAAATCCTTACCGCTGTGTTCGGCATGTTGGCGTAAATCAAAATCCGTGCGAATGGCAATGCCTTCCAATTCCGACCAGCCGAACGGGAAATTATACTCCACGTCAGTACAGGATTTGGCATAATGGGCGAGTTCATCTTTAGCGTGTTGTCTTTTTCTTAAGTTGTCTTTTTTCATCCCAAGATTTAGATACCAATTAAATCTTTCCTCAACCCAGGATTCATAAACTTTTTCCGCTTCTTCGGGACGGCAGAAATACTCGATTTCCATCTGTTCGAATTCCCGTGTCCTGAATGTCGTATTTCCCGGAGTGATTTCATTGCGGAAAGCCTTGCCGATCTGCGCCAGGCCAAAAGGTAATTTAGGGTGGCGGGAATCCAGGATATTCTGGAAGTTAACAAACATGCCCTGGGCTGTTTCCGGCCTTAAATAAACCAGGTTCGCATCATCTTCCACAGGGCCCTGATGGGTCTTGAACATCAGATTAAATTTCCTCGCTTCAGTCAATTCACCGCCGCATTCCGGGCATTTCTTAGTACTTTTTAGGTCAGCGGCCTTAAAACGCTTCTTACAGGACTTGCAGTCGCTTTTTAAATCAAAGAAATTTTCCACATGGCCCGAAGCTTCCCAGACTTTCGGATGCATAAGTATTCCCGCATCCATGCCGTACATATCGTTACGCCGGTAAACATTGGCTTTCCACCAGGCCCGCTTGATGTTATTCTTCAGCTCTACGCCGAAGGGCCCGTAATCCCAGGTGTTTGCCAGCCCGCCGTAAATATCGCTGCCGGGGAATATGAATCCCCTGCGTTTGCACAAAGAAACTATTTTATCCATTAAATCTGTCATAACTTTTTACTTGTGACCTTGTCCCCTTCGGGGAGGCTTGCGCACTGACCTTGTGACTTTTTTACGTTGCGTACTTACTTAATTCCTGCGAATAAAACATCGCGGTTTCCACATCAATGATGCCTTCTTCCAGATACTTTCTGATGCTGTCTGACATTGACTGCATTTTGAAAGCTGCTCCGGTTTGAATACTTGTCGGCAGTTGAAAGAGTTCGTCTTTACGCAGGATTCTTTTTACGGCATCGGTAGCGATGAGGATCTCTGAGGCCAATATCCTGCCCCTTTTATCTTTAAGCGGAAGCAAAAACTGCGCGACTATGCCCCTCAGGCAGTTCGATAACTGCGACAGGATCTGCCTCCTGTTTTCCGGAGGGAAAGCGCTGACTAACCTGTCTATGGCCTGTATCGCGTCGAGAGCGTGGAATGTAGCAATAACCAGATACCCTGCCTCTGCCGCTATCATTGCAGTCTTAATGGTTTCAATATCATCCATCTCTCCGATGACGATGACATTGGGGTCCTGCCTTAAACTGTATTTCAAAGCCACGGAAAAAGAATTTGTATCCACTCCGACTTCCCTCTGTTTGATGATGCTCTTGATATTCTGGTGGACATACTCTATCGGCCTCTCCAAAGTTATGATTACGGCTTTCCTTTCGCGGTTAATCAAACTTACCATGGCGGAAATTGTGGTGGTTTTACCCGAACCGGTCGGGCCGGTAATCAACACCAGCCCGTCCTTATACCTTGCCAAATCCTTTACCACTTCGGGTAGTTTTAATTCTTCGAAAGAGAAAATTTTTGACTCGATTAACCTGAATGTTGCTTCCACAAAGCCTTTCTGCTGATGGACGTTAACCCTGAAACGCGTCTGAATATCATACTGTATCCCGAAGTCCATTTCTTTTTCTTTTTCAAATAACCTTATCTGGTCCTTATTCATCAGGCTGAAAACCAGCTGCGGTATCTCATCGACATGTATCTTCTGCGCATCCAGGATTTCCAATTCCCCGTTGATGCGCATCACCGGAGGCTGTTCCGCCAATAAATGCAAATCCGAAGCGCCTTTTTCGATGGTTAAGGCTAAAAGCTTGTTTATATTCAAACGGTCTACTAATTGTTCAATTTCCGCCCTGTCTTTATCGCTGATTTGAGTAAAAACAGACCCGACACCAAAGTTATTTTTTATCGCTTCGACTCGCATCACTTTTATGGTGGCGATAATTATATTATTAGAATGGGGGAGTTGAAATTTAATGTCTATCTCTGTTTTTAAAGCGAGGATTTCATCTATCTCGAAATAGATGCCTTGCGAACTGATATCCCCGCTTAAGGCGGTTTTATTACGGGTAATTTTTGCTTCGGGATCGGCTAACGCGCAGACGATGGGGATACGCACAAAAACCCTGCATTTTTTCCTTCTCTCTGTTCCGTCTTTTCCCAGCATATTTCTCTCCGTGATTTCAACTATCAGCCATCAGACCTGGAATTTTATCACAATTCGCAGGGATTTTCTATATTTTTTGTCAACCCTGAACCGTCAGCTATCAGCGCTGCCGTCTTCGAGTTTCTTTAGCTCTTCTTCTTTAATACTAAAACTGTGTTGCTTATCCGGGAATTTACCCTGGATAACCTCGTCTTTATATTCTTCCATCGCTTTTAAAATTAAAGGCGAAAGGTTAATATATTTTTTTACGAACTTGGGGGTATAACGCTCGAAAAGCCCTAATAAATCATGCGTAACCAGGACCTGGCCGTCGCAATCTACTCCCGCGCCGATGCCGATGGTAGGAATCTTTAATTTCTTAGTAATGCGCTGGGCAATTTTATCCGGGACACATTCAAGGACTATGGAAAAACAGCCTAGTTTCTCCAAACCTTCGGCTTGTTCAATTAAACGCTGGGCTGCCTGGGCATCTTTTCCCTGGACCTTAAATCCTCCTAATTTATCCGCGGTCTGAGGGGTAAGGCCGATGTGGCCCATTACCGGAATACCGCTCTTTAGAATTTTTTCCGTGACTTCCAGGCAGAAGTCAAACCATTCCAATTTTACCGCATCGCATTTCGCCTCCTCGATAAAACGGCGGGCATTCTTAACTGAATCTTCGGGTTTTAGCTGATATGATTCGTACGGCATATCTCCTATGACCAAAGCATGCGCTACGGCACGGGTAACCGCTTTGGCATGGTGGAGCATCTCGTTCATCCCTACTTCTGTAGTGGATTTTAAACCCAAAACAACATTTGCCACGGAATCACCCACTAAAATCATATCTATCCCCGCTTTATCCACCAAAGAAGCCAATGGGTAATCATAGGCCGTAAGCATAGTGATTTTCTGTCTGCCTTTCATCGCTACAATTTCTTTTACCGTGATTTTATTATCTTCCATAGTTATTAACCAAGACCCAGTCTTGTTATTTAAGAAACCGCGAGAGCAAAGGCGAAACCACCAAAAGGACGGTCAGGGAAATAAGGATCACGACAGTGCTCCAGCCTACAATATTCTGGAACGCATTGTTCACGTAAGCGCCCATAATCTCCTTTTTGTTCACCATCAGAATCATCGAGATAAGCACCACTGGTAGGAGAATCGCGTTGATGACCTGGGTCCAGATGGTGATGCCGATAAGCGGTGCGTTGGGCAAAAGGATTATCACTACCGAAATTGCCATGATTGCGGTAAACAGGATGTAAAATTGCGGCGCCTCCTTCAGCCGTTTGTTAATCCCTGCTTCAAAGCCAAAAGCCTCACAGACGTAAAACGCAGTGGCCAACGGCAGAATCGTAGCCGAGAACACCGAAGCCACGAACAAGCCGAAAGCGAATACCTGAGAAGCAAAGGCCCCGGCAAACGGCGCAAGCGACACGGCCGCATCCTTGGCCTCGTTAATGACAATATGGTTCTTAAACAGTGTCGCGGCGCAGGCCACGATGATAAAGAACGCCACGACCACGGTAGCGGTACAGCCGACAATCACATCCCAAACGGCGAACCGATAATCCTTGATCTTCAAGCCCTTCTCAATCACCGATGACTGCATGTAAAACTGCATCCACGGCGCCACGGTCGTGCCGACGATCCCCAGGATCATGCTCAGGTAATCCTTATTGAAATGCATCTCGGGATGAACAAACCCTGAGACAATATGGTGCATGTCCGGCTTTGCCATCACCGCGGAAATAACGTATGACAACAGACAGAAACTGAAAATAAGGAAGATCCGCTCGGCGACCTTGTAATTGCCCTTGACCACGAGGATCCAGACCGCCACTGCCGCAATAGGAACTGAAATGTATTTACTGATCCCGAAGACCATCATACTGCCGGCGACGCCGGCAAACTCTGTGGCGGTATTGCCGATGTCCGCAATGATAAGCCCGAGGAAGATAAAGAATGTTACTTTGAGCCCGAAGTTCTCGCGGATGAGGTCCGCCAGCCCCATATTCGTGACGATCCCCATCCTGGCGTTCATTTCCTGCACCACCACCAGGATGATAAACGCCGGGATGAGCGTCCAGAGCAGCGAGTAGCCGTACATTGCGCCCGCCACCGAATAGGTGGTGATGCCACCGGCGTCATTGTCGACGCTGCCGGTAATGATGCCCGGTCCCATCACCGCTAAAAACAGTATGAAATTTGTCCAAAACCGCTTTATCGGTTTGTTCATTATCTCGGAGTCACGTTGATTTTCTTAAGCCTGCGCCAGGCAATGGCAATGACCTGGCTGAGGATATCATCTACAGTGACGATACCCTTGAGTACAGAATGCTCATCCACAACCGGAATGGCGTTGTATTTGTATTTCTCCATAAGATAAGCCACTTCCTTGACGCTCGAATCGAGTTTAACGAAATAGGTCTTGGGGAATGCCGCCTGCTCCACCGGGTCGTCCGGATTGGCGGCAATTAGCCGCTGGAAGTTCATCGATGCCACAAGCCGGTTTTCCTCATCGACGATATAGACAAACTGAACCGTCTCACCCTTAAACTGCTTTCCTTTAATTTGCTGAATTACTTCGGCGACCCTGGTTCCTTTCTTGAAAGCGAGGAAATCGATGGTCATCAGGCCGCCCGCCGAGTCGCTGGAATAGCCGAGTAACTCCGAAAGCTTCTTGGCTTGTTTGCTCTCCATGATGCTTAAGAACTTCTGCATCATCTCCCGAGACAGCTGTTCCAGAAAGTCCGTCGCCTCGTCCGGCGGAATAACATTTAAAATCGTGGCCACTTCGGCGACGCCGAGTTGGTCGATAAGGAACCGCTGGGTCTTGAAATCTATGTTGCGAAATATCTTGGCGCGGGTATTTAAGTCGAGTGATTTTAACAGCGCGATCTGGTCCTGGGTGTTAAGATCCTTAAAAATCTCGCCTAAATCAGGCGCGGGAATGTTTCTGAACTGATTCTGCGGAACATCCACCTTAAGGGACATACTCACCGGGTTAATCGAAAGGGGCTGGATGTATTTCCAGGAAATCAGATGCTCCGTATGCAGATACGCAGCTTTGCGGTTAAACAGCCGCACGATAAAATCGACCACATCTTCCCATCCCAGCCTGCGGATTAGTCCCCGGATGCTGATGTCCACGTGCATGACAGCTAAGGAAGAATCTACCGTCAGGAAATGTATATCATTGACCCGAATTACTTTCTGGTTGTGGGTATCCACCACCTGCTGATCCAGGACGTCCTTGCGCAGGCTGAATTCGTGCTTGTACTCGTGGCGCTCGGCGAAAGAGAGCGACGATTTTTCAGTGCGGAGCTTTATCTCTTTCGGGGCAATCTCTAGCACCTGGTCCCAGGGAAGAAGCGTGTACTGGCAATTGATGAACCCCTTGCGGATAATCAGACTCGAGGAGTGCGGATAGACCTGACCCGTCTGCACGATGATATCGTAGAGCCGGCCAACTGTGTCGCCGTGACAGTCCATCACCCGCCTGTCCGTCAAATACGAGAAATAAACAAACATACCCACATGGGTATCCTTGTTAATTTCTGATTGAATATGATTATTCATCGCTCGATTATCTTTACTTTTACTCCGGGAAACTTTCTCGCCAGCTCTAAACCTTTGTTTTTACCTAAAACAAAAATAGCAGTAGCCAGGGCATCGGCAGTTAAACCATCCGCAGCTATAACGGTTACCGAAACTACGCCGGAGTTGGCAGGATAACCGGTTTTGGGATCTAATATATGCGGGTAGCGTTTTTTATTTTTTATAAAATACTGCTCGTAATCACCGGAAGTAGCTACGGCTTTATCTTTCAATTCTAAAATTTCCTGTAAATCTTTACCGCGGGGATTCCGGACAGCTATCTTCCAAGGCAGCTCGTCTTTAGTCCCCAGGCAATAAATCTGGCCGCCGGCATTAACCAGACAACTTTTGATACCGGCTTCTTTTAATTTCTTTACCGCGCAGTCAACCGCATAACCTTTAGCGATTCCACCTAAATCTATTTTCATTCCAGGAAGCATAAATTTTACCACATTATTGTTAAAATTTAAAACAATTTTATTTGCACCTATAACTTTAAGAGTTTCTTTAATTTCAATTCCTTGAGGTTTACGAAATTTTTTATCCGTAAATCCCCAAATGTCTATCAGCGGGCCGACAGTAATGTCAAACGCTCCGCCAGATGCCTCCCAGAACCTATTTGATTCTTTAAGAATATAAAACAGTTCGGGGCTTGCGCTGATTTCTCCATATTTATTTAATCTTGAAACTTCGCTCTCCTCTTTATATTTGCTTAAAATATTTTCGATTCTCTGGATTTCCGCAAAGGCGATGTCTGCAGCGCGTTCATCAGGAGAGATGACTTCAACGAAGGTGCCCATCATTACGCGGCTGTCTCTGTAGAGATGTTGATTCTGGCAACCGGCCAAACTAACTAAAGTAAAAAAGAAAATGTAGAAAATGTACCAGGTGGGAAACCAAGAGGGAACCAGGTTAGAATCTAACCGGGTACCTGTCCCCTTTATAGTAAACATTTGCTATCCCTTGATTGTTTTTAAAAGCTCATCACACTCAAGCGTATTGATAACGTCTGAACTCGTCAACCAGCCCCTCCTTGCCACATAAATGCCTAATTGCATATTCGCCAGATGTTCGGCAGTATGCGCATCTGTGTTGATAACCAGCTTTACGCCTTTCTCTTTGGCATAGCGGCAATTCTGGCCGTTCAAATCCAGCCTTTGCGGAAAAGAATTTATTTCCAGGCAAGTATTTGTCTCTCCAGCTGCCTTTAATACCCGGTTGAAATCAAGCTCATAAGCATCCCGCGTGCCCCAGAGCCTGCCTGTAGGATGAGCGATAATATGCACATATTTGTTCTCACAGGCCCTTGTGATTCTTTCGGTCAACTTTTCCCGGGATTGCTTAAATCCCATATGAATTGCGGCAACCACCAGGTCAAACTCTCTTAATACTTCGTCTTTGTAATCAATATTACCGCCGGAGTCTATATCTACCTCCGTGCCGTATAATACCCTGAAATCTTTTAACTTTTTATTAATATTATCTATCTCCTTCTTTTTTAGCTTTAAATCAGGGACGCTCAAGCCCCTGGCTACTTTCAGGCTCTGGGAATGGTCGGTTACGGCAATATAAGAATAACCCTTCTGTTGAGCGGCCTTGGCCATTTCTTCTATGGTATTGCCTCCGTCTGACCATTTGGAATGGACATGCAGGTCGCCTTTTATATCTTCGGCATTGATTAACTCCGGCAACCTGCCTCTCAAGGCCAATTCCAACTCACCCGTATCCTCCCGTAATTCCGGCTCGATATAGCTCATCCCGAACAACTTGAATATTTCTTCTTCAGTTTTACCGGCCAGGAATTTCTTACCACGGAATACGCCGTATTCGTTAATCTTAAGCCCTTTTTTTTGCGCCATCATCCTTATATGGATATTAAAATTCTTCGAACCCGTAAAATATAAAAGCGCGGCTCCAAAAGATTTATCTTCCACCACACGGCAATCTATCTGGATATCATCTACGGTACGCACAGAGGATTTAGTTTCCCCTTTTGCCAGGATTTCTTTGACCTTAGGCAACCCGGTAAAAACAGCCATTAATTTAGCCGGTTTTTCTGAAACAACCAGGATATCAATGTCCCGGACTGTTTCCTTTCTCCGGCGCAAGCTGCCGGCAGAGGCTATTTTTTTGACTTCTTTAAATTTCTTCAGGGCGCCTATGAATTCAGCGCTGACTTGTAATGCCGCTGCCAGAGACATCCTTTCTCTTCCTCTTTTCAAAAGCTGTATACCTTTTAAAATATTCTCTACGGTCTTTTCTTTTATGCCGAAAATCCCTTTTAGTTTATCTTTGGCTATCGCATCTTCCAAATCCTGTATACTCTTAATTTTTAACTCGCCATACAGCAACTTAGCGGTCTTCGGCCCCACGGAAGGGATTTTAAGCAGTTCCAATAAACCCTCCGGGATAGTCTTCTTTAAATCTTCATAAAATTTTAACTTTCCGGTATTAACTATCTCTTTAATTTTTTCGGAAAGGTCCCGGCCTATGCCGGGGATTTCGGTAAGCCTGTCCTGGTTTACCAAAGTCTCGAAATCCTCGGCCATCCCGTCAATCGTATCCGCTGCCCTCTGATAGGCACGGATCCTGAAGCGGTTATCGCCTTTTATTTCTAATATGTCGGCGATATTCTTAAAAGTTTCCGCAACCTTAAAATTATCCATAGCGTATCAATCTAAAATTTCCTTGATTATCTCTACAAGTTCCGCGGGTTTCAATTTGTACTTCACGCAGCAATACTCCGCCCCCAGCCTCCTGACCTCCTCAATTTCTTCTTCGGAATCCCTGCCGGTAAAAACTACAATAGGTATATACTTTGTCTCCGGATTGCCTTTTATAATACTGATAACCCCGAATCCATCCAGGCGCGGTAAGACCAAATCCAAAACAACTAAATCTATCTTCTCATTTTTAATTTTTTCTAAACCTTCTTCGCCTTCGGCGGCAACGCTGACCTGAAAACCTTCCCGTTCTAAGTCTGCTTTTAATATTTCCCTGCTTAATCTGTTATCTTCTATAATCAAAATTTTTTTATCCATCTCTTCCGCTCCCTTCACTTAAAAGAAGGTCGCTATCTTTCAACTGCCAGATTGTAACCGGCCTCAATCGTCTTGACTAAATCTACGAGAAGCGAGTTTACGGGAACCGGTATGGCCAATTCCTGCCCCAGGCGCACAATTACGCCGTTGATAAAATCTATTTCCGTGCGCTTCTTACGCAGGACATCCTGCAGCATGGAAGAAATGTTGCCGGCAGTTGCTTCGCAAACCGCTTCTACCTTTGCCAGCGGGTCATCGTAAATCAGCTTAATCCTTTTTCGCTTGGCAACCTTTATCCCTTCGGTAACCGCTATCCTTAAAATCTTGCGTGTCCCTTCAAAATCAAGCAGAGAGCCGTTCTTGAGGCGCGTTATCGCGGTAAGGGCATTTATACCGGCATTAATCAATAACTTCGACCACAAGAAACCTTTTATATCCCGCGATGTCCTGGTTTCAATACCCGCCTTGTTAAAAATCTCCCGTATCAAACGGATTTCCACCGGGATCTTACCGTCGATTCTGCCGATGACCGTTTCTCCTCTTCCGGCATGCCGTATATGGCCGGCATTTAACAGAGTCGCTCCCATATTGGTAGTCCCGCCTATTACTTTTTCCGTGCCCACGACTTCACCGATGATTTCGATATTTCCTATGCCGTTTTGTAAGGTAAGAACCGAGGTCTCTTCGCCAATCAGGGATTTAGCCGCAGTTACAGCGGATTTTGTATCATAGGACTTAACACAAATAATCAGCAAATCCGCTTTTTCTATCTCTTTTACATCAGCGGTTGCTTTAACCGGAACCTGCCAATTCCCCGAAATACCCTCTACGATTATACCCTGCTGGTTAATCCTGGAAGCGCGTTCCTTATCCTTATCTAAAATCCAAATCTCCTCTTTGCTTTTGGATAAAAAAGCGGCGAATAAACTCCCTATTGCTCCGGCACCGACAATTGTTATTTTCATCTGCCCCCTCCGCGATTCTAAAAAGTGTCTGCAGCCTAATGTAATGCTTCTATATTATTTAATTTAGTAATCACTTTCTGGGATTTCAACTCTTTGCCGAGATGGAAATTCAAAAACGAGTTCAATATCAAATCCAGTTCTTTCTTAATCTGCGGATTCATTCCCAGGGTAAGATTGCTCCGAAAATCATTCCTTTCAATATGCAGTATAGTAGCTATAGTGCCTCTATAAATCGAACGCGCGATAGTGTCCTTGGCGTTACACTTAGGGCATACTAACCCCCCAAGATTTAAACTGAATTTCAGCTGTTCCGTAAAGACATTGCCGCAGACGACACAGGAATCCAGGTGCGGTTTAAACCCGGATAAGGATAAAATCTTGATTTTAAATATGGTCATAATTTTATCCGGATTATTATTTAAGGACAATTCCGAAAGAGCCGCCAAAGACAGATGAAAAACATCAACGTTTTTATCTTCCTGCGCCATTATCCCGTCTAAAAGTTCAACCAGGAGGCTTGCCGCGGTAATCCTTGAGATACTCTGTTTTATGGGGGAAAAATCATTTTTTGAATCGCACTGGCTTACTAAATGAACCGATGAATTCCTCTTCTGATAAAAAATGATATCGTTATGAGAAAACAATCCAACGGAACTGGCGAATTTCGCGGGTTCCTGCCTGATCCCTTTCAACTCACCCGTAATCTTGCCGTAATCAAGGGTGTAAAAATTGACAAGGAGCGAAGTCTCACGCAGGTCATAGCGTTTCAGGACTATTGCCTCGGTCTTCAGTATGGCCATTTGAAAAAGTGCCCCAGCATCCCAGTGCCCCAGAACCCCAGTATATTTCAGACTGGGACGCTGGGACTCTGGGACACTGGTGACTAATTCTCTTTCCGGATGTCCTTTAAATACAACTTTTCTTTTTTTCGCATAACTATCCTGTCTCTAACAGTCCGGTCGTCATATCCTAAAATATGCAGCAGTCCATGAATAACATAAAGATAGGTCTCATTAAGAGGCGTGGTTTTAAAATTCCTGGAATTATAAACTGCGGCATCCGTAGATATGAATATGTCGGAAAGGTATCCGTCTTTTGCATTGCTTAAATCAAATGCCAGGACATCCGTGCTTGAGTCCCTGCCTGAATAGCGGCTATTGAGCCTTTTTATTTCTTCCCCGGTAACAAAACAGATGTTTATCTGACCGGACTCAACAACGGTTTCTTTAGATAAGACTTCAAGGATTATCTTTTTTATCTTCTTCTGATTGATGGGAATTTTCTTTTGGAGATTTCTTATGGTTATTCTCACTTCGTCCCTCAGGATAGATTATACGGGTATGATATATACCGCTTAAGATGTGGATAAATACGTTCGCGATTAACTCCAGGTCTTTTAAAGTTAAATCGCACTCATCAAGCTGGCCGTCAATAAACTTGTTATTGATAATCTTATGAACCGTCTCTTCAATTTTGGCAGGCGACGGCTCCTTCAAGGTGCGGGTTGCAGCCTCCACTGAATCCGCCAACAAAACGACCGCTGTTTCTTTTGTATTTGGCTTTGGGCCGGGATAACGAAAAACCTCCTCGGCTATCTCTTGCTGGTCCTCCTCTTGTTTCTCCAGGGCTCTGCGATAGAAAAAATAAACCAGGCTTTTGCCGTGGTGCTGCTGGATAAAATCAATCAAGCGCGGATTTAAATGATGCTTCTCTGCCAGTTCCACCCCCTCCTTGACATGATTTATAATCACCATCTTGCTCATATTGGGAGCAAGGGTCTCATGCACATTGAATCTTATATCCTGATTTTCGGTAAAATAATCCGGTTTCTGGAGTTTGCCGATATCGTGATAATATGCGCCGATCCTGGCTAAGAGGGAATTTGCCCCCACCGCTTTGCAGGCAGCCTCGGAAAGATTGCCTACAATCAGGCTGTGATGGTACGTTCCCGGGGCTTCCAGCATCAGGCGGTTTAAAATAGGATGATTAAAATCCGCCAGTTCCAGTAATTTTATGTTCGTTATCGTCCCGAAGAGGTATTCAAATATAGGCAAAATACCCAATACGATAATTCCCGAACTGATGCCGTTAACGAAAAGAAAAACATATCCGTTTAAATTTTTAAAGCTGAACTGCTGGATAAACGCAAATAATATTACCTGTACCAGGCCGATAACAACGCCCGCACTAACAATCGTATTGCGCCGGCGCGCGCCGAAAACAAGGACAGCGGATAATAAACCGCTGCACAAAAATAATATTTCTAAATAACGCGAGTTACCGGTAAAACTATGGACGGTAATAATAGAGGCGAGACTAATTATGAAAGCTATGACGAGGTCATTGAATAATATTACGCTTAACATCGGGACTATACAAAAAGGCATAAGCAATATCGGCCAGTTATTCCGGACGAAGTAATACCCTAAAGCGGCACTGCACAGGAAAAGCAAAAGAAGATTTATAATCCTGTAAGGTTTTTTTCCTATGCCCTTGTATAAACATTTGAGATAAATACTCGAGAGTATTAAAAGCGCGGGAACTACCAAATTTAATCCAATCATATAGCTAAAAAAGAAAACGGCTGTTATCCCTATTACAAAACCGGATGTCCCCAGGAATTTATTCGAGATGCCGAAAATGCGGGAGTCAAATTTTAATTTATCTGCTATGATTTGCTTTTTCATATGCCTCGATAATCTTCTGCACCAGTTCGTGCCTGACCACATCCTGGCCGCTGAAATAAATAATTTTTATGCCCTTGATATTATCTATTGTCTGCAAAGCCTTTAGCAGCCCCGCAGGTTTACCTCCCGGCAAATCGCTCTGGGTTATATCTCCTGTGATGACAGCCTTGGAATCAAAACCCAGCCGCGTTAAAAACATCTTCATCTGTTCATGCGTGGCGTTCTGGGCTTCATCCAGGATAATAAAAGCGTCATTTAAAGTCCTTCCTCTCATATAGGCGAGGGGCGCTACTTCAATTATGCCGGTCTCCAGGTATTTTTCTATGCGTTCCGCCTCCATCATATCGTAGAGCGCATCATAAAGGGGCCTGAGATACGGAGAAATCTTCTCATACATATCCCCGGGTAAATACCCCAGTGATTCACCCGCTTCTATTGCCGGACGCGTAAGAATAATCCGGCGCACCTCCTGGTTTTTCAAGGCTTCCACGGCGCAAGCCATAGCTAAATAAGTCTTGCCGGTTCCTGCCGGGCCGATGCCGAAAACGATATCGTATTTTTTAATCGCCTCGAAATATTCCCGCTGGCCTTTGGTTTTAGGGCCGATAGCCTTGGCATGAGAGGGGCGATGTAAAATGTGGACTACTTCGGACCCCGGATGCTCCTTATCCCCTTTGAAATTTTTGAGCATATAATAAATTTCCAGCTTGGATAATCTTTTCTCCTGAGAATCGGTATCTCCAAGGAGTTGTTCTATAAACGCGGCTGCCCTGTTAATATTATTCAGGCTGCCCGCTATCTTTAAATACTCGCCGCGCAGGGTAAGTTTCACCCTGAACTCGTTTTCTATTATTTTTATATTTTCATCACGGGGGCCAAAGAGCCCCTGAGCTTCCGAGATACTTTTAAGCTTGAGTTTCTTTTCCATTACGTTACTTAAGGTTCTCCTGTGCCTCTTTTGGAGGCCCGGCTTCTTCCGGTATGTTTAAGACCTGGCCGGGATAGATTTTATTAGGACCTTTAAGCGTTGTTTTGTTTGCGTCGTAAATCATTGTCCATTTTTTAATCGTACCATAAAATTTACGGGAAATCTTCTGCAAGGTGTCGCCTTCCTGCACTGTATATTTCCGGATATCTACAGGGGGTTCTTCCCGCTGTTTTATTTCCGGCACAGAGGCCCTGGTGATATAACCCTCATTACCGGTCAGTTCTTTCGTTTTGGCCTCTGACACAACTGTTTCCTTGACAGCTTTTTCTTTGGGTTTTTTCTCAAATCTTATAAACGGGTATAACTCTACTTCTACTACTTTTGTAGAACGGATTGTTTTCCTTTCTTCTTTTGACTCAATAGACGGTTTACCCTGGATATAACCGCGGTTCCCCATGCTTAAATCCTGGTCGGGACGTTCCTTGGTTACCGTATAAGTCCTGACTACGCAACCCGATAATGTAAAGATAAAAAATAATACCATTGATAACGCTATAAGTCTTTTTCGCATTTCTTCCTCCATTTTTAAAATTTTTTCTTTACCGAAATTCCCAATTCATCCAGCTGTTTCTTATCCACTTCGGAAGGCGCTCCGGTTAACGGGCAAAATGCTTTTTGCGTCTTGGGAAAAGTTATTACTTCTCTTATACTTGCCTCACCCGCCAAAACCGCCAGCAGCCTATCCAAGCCGATAGCGAATCCTCCGTGCGGAGGCGCACCGTATTGAAAGGCCTCAAGAAGAAAACCAAAACGTTTTAAGGCATCTTCCTTTTCTATACCGATAATCTTGAAAACCCTCTCCTGTAAATCCTGCCGGTGGATTCTTATGGAACCCGAACCTATTTCCATTCCGTTCAAGACTAAATCATAAGAACGCGATTTTACTTTATCCGGGCTTTTTTCCAGGTTATCCTCATCTTCTGAGTCAGGCGCGGTAAAAGGATGGTGCTCGCTCTCCCAGCGTTTTTCTTCGGCGTTATACTTGAATAACGGGAAATCAACTACCCACAGGAATGCAAAATCAGAGTTTAATTCTTTTCTTAAGTCCGGCTTATCGCTTGCATATTTACTCAGTGCCTGCGCATACTTCATCCGCGGAAAAGGTATCTTTAATTCCATACCTTTTAATTCCCGGAATATTGACTGTATCATTTGTTCAAATAAAACAAAGATATCTTCTTCGTTTACAAAAGACATCTCCAAATCCAGCTGGGTGAATTCAGGCTGACGGTCTGCCCGCAGGTCCTCGTCCCGGAAGCATTTTGCAATCTGATAATACTTTTCAATCCCTGAAACCATTAAAATCTGCTTGAATAACTGCGGAGACTGGGGAAGGGCATAGAACTGTCCCGGATTCAGCCTTGAAGGAACTAAATAATCGCGTGCCCCTTCAGGCGTAGATTTGGTCAGTATGGGTGTTTCACATTCGATAAAATCAAGCTTATTCAAGAATAAGCGTATAATTTGATAAAGCCGGTGCCTTAAGACAAAATTATCAAATACCTTTTTCCTCCTTAAATCAAGATAGCGGTATTTAAGCCGCATTTCCTCGGTAACATCCAGGTTATCAAGCACTTCAAAAGGCGGAGTAAGGCTGGGATTTAATATTTCCAATTTTGTGGCCACAACTTCGATTTCTCCCGTTGGTAATTTAGGATTAACCGTGCCCTGCGGCCTATGATTTACTTTACCCGTCACCTTAAGCACATATTCGCTGCGTACGTCTTTGTCTTTTGGGTAATCTTCGCCTAAATCTCCGGGTATAAATGTAACCTGGGTTAAACCATACCTGTCGCGCAGGTCAATGAAAATAAGTTTTCCGTGGTCCCTGCGGCTGGCTATCCATCCGCAGAGAGTGACTTCTTTGCCTATGTCATTGGCGTTTAATTGTCCGCAAGTGTGAGTCCGCAGCATAATGAGCTAAGGCTTTCTCCTTTTAATATTTTCAATGATTTCGTCTATTTTTACCTTCTCCTGACTACTATCGCTCATATCCTTCAAAGTTACAACTTTCTCTTTCAACTCATCCTCTCCGATAATCAAAACAAATCTTGCATTTAAATCATTGGCTTTACGCATCGCCCCTTTAAGCGATTTATTTTCATAATCCGTATCCGCAGTAATTCCTGCTTTACGCAGCTCATATAACAACTTTATTCCCTGGCACTTTGCTTCTTCTCCCAGATTTATCATGTAAACTAAGTTTTTACTGGTGACTGGTGACTGGTGACTGGTGACTAAAAGAAGCCTCTCCACTCCCAGGGCAAAACCTATTGCCCCTGCGTCCGGGCCGCCTAGTTCCTTAACCAGATTATCGTATCTTCCGCCTGCTCCCAAGGCATCCTGTTGAGCCCCTAAATCCGGATGTTTTATTTCAAAAACCGTGCGGGTATAATAATCCAGGCCGCGCACTAAACTGGGGTTAAGCTCGTAATCTATTTTTAAGGAATCGAGCCCGTCTTTAACTCCGGCGAAATGCGCCTGGCATTCAGGGCAAAGATAACTGTTGCCTATGTTCAATTTATCCACAACCTTGCGGCAGGATTCATTTTTGCAGTCCAGGATTCTTAAGATATTACGGCCGAATCTATCCCGGCACTCAGCGCATAACTCCTCAACTTTGCCCTTTAGCCTCTCCTGCAGGATACGGGTTAATTCTTTCTTGTCTTTTAAACAGCCTAAACTATTAAGCGCGATTTTATAGCCGGTGATGGAATAAGCACGCAGCAGGTTATCTGCGAGAGATATCATTTCTATATCTATAGCTTCATCCTGCGAGCCGACTGCCTCAACACCTATATGATGAAATTGTCTCAAACGGCCTTTTTGCGGCCGTTCCATCCTGAACATCGGACCGATATAATAAACTTTTATGAAACCGCTGGTTTTATCCAGGTTATTCTCAATATAGGCGCGGACTATCGAAGCCGTGCCTTCCGGGCGAAGGGCATATAAATCCTGCTCATTTTTTATAAGGAACATCTGCTTCTTGACTATCTCCGTAGATTCACCCAATGAGCGGTTAAATAGGCGGGCTTCTTCGATTAAGGGAGGCCGAATCTCCAAGTAGTTATGGATAGACAAGATTTGACGACTAATTCCTTCTATCTTTTGCCACCAATCTATCTGGTCAGGCAGGATATCTTTTGTCCCGGGAACTCTTTTGAACATATTTAGGAAGTAAAACTATTTCACTTTCTGTTTCATCTCCAAACCGGGTTTAAAGACCACTACTTTCCTGGGAGGAACAGGGACTACTTGACCGGTGCGAGGATTTCTTCCAGTGCGGCTTTTTCTTTCTTTTATCTTAAATACGCCAAAATTGCGCAGTTCTATCTTCTCTCCCCTTACCAAGGATTCTATCATATAATCAAAGGTCTTCTGCACAATCCGCTTAACATCTGTTTGCTTTAAGTTGGTCTCATCAGAAACCTTCAAGATAATATCTTTCTTGGTCATAAACACCTCCTCAATTTTTCCGTTTCTGTTAACTTAATATGATTCTACTGGCTAAAACCTCTTCTGGTAAAATAGCTTAGAGAAATTTAACCCGCCCTCCCCTAAGAGGGCTACCAGAAAGGAGGCTTTAGCCATGATTAAGTGTCC
>Ga0315268_10000888_pt1 | contig 34973 bp, 30 predicted proteins | sample C1_top_MG_FD_204535 | JGI IMG/M metagenome (GOLD analysis project Ga0315268, IMG submission 204535) | Sediment microbial communities from Yellowstone Lake, YNP, Wyoming, USA - C1_top | ecosystem: Environmental > Aquatic > Freshwater > Lake > Sediment | place: USA: Wyoming | collected 2017-08-01
GAGAGGGGATTTTTTGGCTTCCAATAATTGAACAATGGGCCACCATTAGGGCTGGCGTCTTGAAATCCAAGGGGTTGCGGCTTGAAGCCCAACCCCTTTCTCTTTGCCGGCCAAATCGGTTAAGATACTCGGGGAATGGGGCCGTCTCCTACCGGAATCCGGGTGACGGCTGGAAAAATCTTTGAGGGGCTATGGAAATGGTAGACGAATCGGACGCCCTCTCTTACCGCCGTCGCCACCGCGGGCTCATCGGCGTCAGGAGCAAGATGCCCATCCGGGACATGTCGGTGCTGAGCCGCATCTACACCCCCGGGGTGGGGGCCATCTGCCGGGAAATCGAGAAAAATCCCCTCTCCTCGTACCGTTACACCTGCCGGGGCAATGCCATCGCCCTCATCTCCGACGGCAGCCGGGTGTACGAATTCGGCAACATCGGCGCCCTGGCGGTGCTGCCCAAGCTGGAGGCCAAGAGCGCCATCTACAAGACCTTTGCCAACGTGGATGCGGTGCCCATTGCCCTCACTACCCAGGACGCGGACGAGATCGTGGAGGTGGTGCGCTGCCTGGCCCCCTCCTTCGGGGGCATCTGCCTGGAGGCCATCGCCGCGCCCCAGTGCTTCACCATCGAGAGCCGCATCCGCAAGGCCGTGCGGGTGGCGGTCCTGCACCATGAATTCCACGCCGCGGGCATCATCGTGCTGGCGGCCCTGATGAACGCCCTCAAGGTGGTGGGCAAGGACCTGAAGGACGTACGCATCGTCATCAACGGCGCCGGCGCCGCGGGCATCGGCGTGGCCAAGGGCCTGTACGTGGCGGGGGTGGACAACGTGGTCCTGTGCGACCGGCACGGGGCCCTGCACGTGTACCGCACCGTGGGCATGAACTGGGCCAAGTCGGAGATCGCCCGGCTGGTGAGGCCCAAGAACGTCCGGGGGAGCCTGGCGGAGGTCCTCCAGGGAGCCGACGTCTTCATCGGCCTGTCCGGGGCCAACCTGGTCACCCCGGAGATGGTGGCCGCCATGGCCCGGGACCCCATCGTCTTCGCCCTGGCCCTGCCGGAGCCGGAGATCAGCGAAGCTGCGGCCCAGGCCGGGGGCGCGGCGGTGGTGGCCACCGCCCGGGCGGACAGCGTCAATCAGATCCGCTCCTCCCTGGTCACCCCGGGATTTTTCCGGGGCTGCCTGGACGTGGGCGCAGAGCGGGTGAACGTGGACATGTATCTGGCCGCGGCCCGGGCCCTGGCCGCCATGGTCCCCCAGGACCAGCTCTCCCCCGGCCGGATCATCCCCCGGCAGATGGACTGGCACATCTCCCCGGTCATTGCCCAGGCGGTGGCCCAGGCGGCCCAGGCCACCGGGACCGCCCAGATCCCCCCGGAGGAGATGCCCCCCCAACGGGTGTACGAGCGCACCGAGAGGTATATCTATGAAGGGGAACTGGCCTGGCTCCCCCCGGAGGGCCAGGACTACGGCAAGATGAGCATCGACGAGGAGGCCCTGCAGCTGCACCGCCGCTACCAGGGGTGCATCCAGATCTACACCAAGGTCCCCATCAAGGACGAAGTGATTTATACCCGCCTGTACGGGCCCTCCGCGGTGGCCGAGGTGTGCCAGAAGATCATGGCCGACCCCATGGCGGCTTATGACTTCACCTGCAAGAACAACCTGGTGGCCATCGTCAGCGACGGCAGCGCGGTGCTGGGGTTCGGCAACATCGGCCCCCGGGCGGCCCTGCCGGTCATGGAAGGCAAGGCCATCCTCTTCAAAACCTTCGGCGGCGTGGAGGCCTTCCCCATCTGCATCAGCACCCAGGAGGCCGACCTGGTGGTACAACTGGTGGAGAACATCGCCCCGGCCTTTGGCGGCATCAACCTGGAGGACATCTCCTCGCCCAGGTGTTTTGAAATCGAGCAAAAATTGTGCGAACGGCTTAACATCCCGGTGTTCCACGACGACCAGCACGGCACCGCGGTGGTGGCCCTGGCCGCGTTGACCAATGCCTTGAAGATCGTGGACCGCCGGCTGTCCGAGGTGAAGATCGTCTTCAGCGGCGCCGGCGCCTCCGCCATCGCCGCGGCCAAGCTTCTGATCATGGCCGGGGCCCGCAACCTCGTGGTCTGCGATACCAGGGGCGCGGTCTACCGGGGCCGAGGCGAGGGGATGAACTTCATCAAGGAAGAGTTGGCGGCCATCACCAACCCGGAAAGGCAAAAAGGCAGTCTGGCCGACATCCTGAAGGGAGCCCAGGTCTTCATTGGGCTCTCGGGGCCCAACGTCCTCACCCCGGACATGGTGCGCTCCATGGCCCCGGAGCCGCTGGTCTTTGCCCTGGCCAACCCGGACCCGGAAATCCACCCCGAGGCCGCCAGGGCCGCGGGCGCGGCCGTGGTGGCCACGGGCCGCTCGGACTTTCCCAACCAGGTGAACAACTGCCTGGCCTTCCCCGGCATCTTCCGGGGGGCCCTGGACATCCGGGCCCGGGCCATTAACGACGCCATGAATATTGCCGCGGCCCACGCCATCGCCGACCTGGTGGGCGACCGGTTGAGCCCCGGCTACATCCTGCCGGGAGCCATGGACTTCCGGGTGCCGCCCGCGGTGGCCGAAGCCGTGGCCCGGGCCGGCTTGGAGACCGGCGCGGCCAGAATCCACCTGGAGCCCGAGAAGGTGGCCCGCCACCTGCGGGAATTCATTTATGATGAGCGGCTCTCATTGATCTGACCTGTCATACCTGGGCAACCTGCGCCCATTACCCAGCCCCGGGCGGCCGGCGTCCGGCTGCCCCCGCCCCCAGCCTCCAAAAGAAGGGGGCCAATTGTCAATTATCGGCAAATGATATAATTTTTAATGTATCCCCACTTTTACCCAAGGTCCGAAATTAATGGCTCAGCAGCTTCCCCCGGCCTTTTGGAGTATTCCCGGGGCAGATCTGCTGGAGTATTTGGAAACCACGCCCCAGGGCTTGAGCGCCGCGGAAGGCCAAAAGCGCCTTCTGCGCTATGGCCCCAATCTCCTGAAACCCAGGAGACGAACGGGCGCCCTTGCGCTCCTCCTGTCCCAATTTAAAAGCCCCATCATCCTCATCCTCCTCTTTGCCACGGCCTTATCATTTTATCTCCGGGACCACACTGACGCCCTGATCATTCTGTCCATCGTGCTGGTGAGCGGCCTGCTGGGATTCTGGCAGGAGCGCGGCGCGGTCAATGCGGTGGCCAAACTGCTGGCCACGGTGCAGATCAAGGCCGCAGTACGCCGGGACGGCGAGGTCAGGGAAATTCCCGTGGAGGAAATCGTGCCCGGGGACGTGGTGCTCCTCAAGGCCGGGGACATTATCCCGGGAGATTGTCTCATCCTGGAGTCCAAAGACCTCTTTGTGGATGAAGCCCCCCTCACCGGAGAGACCTTTCCCGTGGAAAAAGAGGCAGGGGTCTTGGCCCCAGACCTCCCCCTCAGCGGGCGAACCAACACGCTGTTCATGGGGACCCACGTGGTGAGCGGCACGGCCACCGCCCTGGTGGTCCTTACCGGCACGGGCACGGAGTTTGGACAGATCTCCGCGCAATTGGCCCTTAAGGCCCCGGAAACGGAGTTTGAACGGGGGGTGAGGCGCTTCGGTTACTTCCTCATGGAAGTGACCTTGATGCTGGTGCTGTCCATCTTTGCCATCAACGTCTATTTCCACCGCCCGGTGCTGGAATCCTTCCTCTTCTCTCTGGCCCTGGCGGTGGGGCTCACCCCCCAGTTGCTGCCCGCCATCATTAGCATTAACCTGGCCATGGGTGCCAAGCGCATGGCCCAAGAGAGGGTCATCGTCAAGCGCCTGGCCTCCATCGAGAACTTTGGGTCCATGAACGTCCTCTGCGCTGACAAGACTGGCACCCTCACCGCCGGTGTGGTACAGCTCCACTCGGCCCAGTGCCTGGAAGGCCGCGAGTCAGAAAAAGTCTTGTTCTACGCCTACTTGAACGCTTTTTATGAAACCGGCTTCGCCAATCCCATCGACCAGGCCATCCGCAATCACTGCTGCCCTGATATCTCCGGCTACCGGAAGCTGGACGAAGTGCCGTACGACTTCCTGCGGAAACGCCTGAGCATCCTGGTGGCCAAGGGTGACGACCATCTGATGATTACCAAAGGGGCCCTGACTAACGTGCTGGCGGCTTGCAGCCAGGCAGAGACGATGCAAGGACAGGTGGTGGAACTGGACCAGGTGCGAGAGGAAGTCTTGAAAAACTTTGCCGCCTTTAGCGACCAGGGCCTGCGCACCCTGGGCATCGCCTACCGGGACATGGGCCCGGCGACGGCCATTACCAAGGACCAGGAAACCGGCATGACTTTCCTGGGATTTCTCCTCCTCTATGACCCTCCGAAGGAAGATATTGTCGAGACCATTCAGGAGATGAACCATTTGGGGGTGTCCCTGAAAATTATTACCGGGGACAACGCCCTGGTGGCGGCCAGCGTCGGCCGGCAGGTGGGATTTGCCCACCCCCTGGTGCTCACCGGTCCGGAAATTCGCCGCATGAGCAATGAGGCCCTCCTCCGGAAGGTCCAAGAAACCCAGGTCTTCGCCGAGGTGGAGCCCAATCAGAAAGAACGTATCATCCTGGCCTTGCGCCAGGGTGGCCACGTAGTGGGCTTTATGGGAGACGGGATCAACGATGCCTCCGCCCTCCATACCGCGGATGTCTCCATTTCGGTGGACAGTGCGGTGGACGTAGCCAAGGAAGCCGCGGACATCGTTCTCCTGGACAAGGACCTGGGGGTCCTGAGCAAAGGGGTGCAGGCCGGCCGGATCACCTTTGCCAACACCCTCAAGTACGTGTTCATGGCCACCAGTGCCAATTTCGGCAACATGTTCAGCATGGCCGGGGCCTCCCTTTTCCTTTCCTTCCTGCCCCTGCTTCCCAAACAAATTCTCCTTACCAACCTCCTTACCGACCTGCCGGAAATGACCATCGCTACGGATAGCGTGGATCGGGAGTTGGTGGAGAAACCCCGGCGCTGGGATCTCAAGTTCATTCGTAAGTTTATGATAACCTTCGGATTTATCAGCTCTGTTTTCGACTACCTTACTTTCGGGGCCTTGTTATGGATTCTCCACGCCACGGAAGCCCAGTTCCGCACCGGCTGGTTTCAGGAGTCGGTCGTTTCCGCAGCCATCATTGTGTTGGTGATCCGCAGCCGCCGGCCCTTCTTCCAAAGCTTGCCGGGAAGATACCTGTTTGCCGCGACCCTGCTGGTGGTGGCGGCCACCCTCCTTCTCCCTTATACGCCCCTGGCCGTATTCTTTAACTTTCAGCCTCTGGCCCTGGAATTCCTGTTGCTGCTCGGCTTAATTCTGCTCTTATACATCGGTTCCGCGGAAGTGGCGAAAAGGTTCTTTTATCGGCAGGCAAAAATGGCCAGAGGGGCGGTCGTTAGACGATAAAAGCCAATTACCTGACTTCGATCGATAATAATGCCATAGGGCTTCTCATTAATATTCCTTAGTACGGCCATCCTGACCGGATCCCGATGGTCAGGCAGACAAGTCCGACCTTTCTCAGTTGAGCCGGCATGGGCCAGATAATTGCCCTGGTTGTCTACCAGGCAAGCATCGTTCGTTTGCATCCACCCCGAAATGAGTAGATCCTGCACTAGATAGGATAATTTTAGCTGGACCTCGATCCGGCCAACAGGATCTTCCATCGCCGCATGGAGAACTTGCAATCTTTAGAGCGATGTGTAGATAATTTCGTATAAAGGGTTTTCTCCGTGGCTGATCCGACTCTTGCTGCCCTGACGTCACTCCCTGGTGCCCTCATGGTTGCCGCGCTCACGAGACCGGACCAGGTTATCTCTTCAAGATATGTTAAGGTGATGCGCGTAAGGCACTGCGCTCCATCGGGGAGCTCATCGACCTGCTCTGGACCGCTGGAAGGATATCTGCTCAAGCATGCTCGCGTCCTGGCGAGGAAAGTGGCCTCCGGTGCCGTTATGCTGGCCGACGATTGGAACACCTTTCCGGAGATGCACCTTTCCGACCTTTCGCATCCCCCGGTCAGGAAGGAGGAGCTATGATGCGGCTATTTCCGATATTCTTGGGGTTTTTGCTCTTGGTTGGCAATGGCTCCCATGCCTGGGCGGCGAGCCAGAAGGCCACGGCACTGCGGCAAGCCAATGGTCTGACCGCTTTCACCCCACCCGAGAAGTTCCTCGCCGGAAATTTCGTGGCCGACGAGATGAACCCCGCGTTCATTTTCGGTCCGGTGAAAGCCTTTGTCGCCTCCCGGAAGTGCCCCACGACCTGGCTCATCGAGACGGGCGAAAAAAACCGCCTGGCGCCAGGCCGCGACAAAGCCGCGGAGTATACCCTCTATCTGGAGGAAGACTGCCCGGCCCAGGTAGTCTACTATGTCTTCATCGACCAGAGCGGCCTGACCCCCCAGCAATGGATCGAGTGGCGGGAGAAATTCCACAAGAGCAAGACGGAACCGGAGTATGGCTCGACCAAATCCAAACTGGATACAGCCTGCAAGGCGGGTTGCGGGGTGGGCGCCGAACTCCGTTTCGTCCAGAAGGACGGCGAACTCCTGACCAAATCTCCGGAAGCATTCCTGCGCCAGGATCTTAAATTTGCCCCGATTTATGACCTGAACCGGCAGAGGAAAATGTCCAAGTAGGCTGGTCGCTTCGGAAGATCTATGGCACGGCGGAAAGCAAAAGTGGGCCCCACCCAGAAGCTGATAGGCTACGCCATTCTGGCCGTGCTGGCCTTGATCACCGTCTGGCTTCTAGTGCAGCAGTCCCGCTTCAACCCCGCGGTGATCGTGGCCATGCGCACCCCTCTGCTTAAGGGCCGGCCCCAGGCCGCCTCCACCCAGGTTATATCCGCTACGGCCGCTCCCCTCCCCGAGGTCTCCGGATTCACGCCCCTGGCCCCCATCGAGAGCTACGGCCCGGAAAACCTCTCCGACAAGATTGACGGCAAGGCCGAGCTTTATCTGCAGGCAGGCTTCAAAGAAATGTCCTGCCGCCGCTTCAGCCTGGGTGCTGCAGGCACAGCGCAGGTGGAGGTCTTTCTCTACGATATGGGTTCAGCCCCCAACGCCTATGCCGTGTTCAGCGGTCAACGCCGTCCCGGTTTCCCCAGCATCTCCCTGACCGCCAATGCCTATGCCACTGCCAATGCTCTGTTTTTCACGCAGGGGCGGTTTTACGTGGAGATCGTAGCTGACCGGGCCGCGGAGGGGCTGCAAAGCTCCCTTGAAACTTACGCGACTGCGCTCTTGGCCAACCTGCCCTCCGAAGGCGAAGCGCTGAACGAGGCCGCGCTCTTGCCCCAGGAAGGCCTGGCGCGGGATAGCGTGCGCCTGAGCGCCACCGACGCCTTTGGCCTGGAGGGTTTCAATAACGTGTTCACCGGCGAATACCGCCTGAAGGGCGGGAAAGCCACGGCATTCGTAGCCCAGCGCGACACCCCGGAGCAGGCCCAGGCGGAGGCGCGACGTTACCTGGATTTTTTAGCCGCCAACGGTTACCGGAAAATCCAGACTCCAGGCGCCTCGGGGGACATCCCCGTGCTCGCCCTGGAAGACTCCTTCGAAATGGTCTTTGTCCAGGGGCGGACTCTGACTGGGGTGCATGACGCTTCTTCACCGGAAGCCGCCCTGGAACTCGCCGGCAAATTAGGGACCGCGCTCAAGGGGAAGCCGTGAAACGACCCACGGATGAAGAACAGATAAAAAGTGGCACCTTGAACCGCCGGGATTTCTTGAAAAGGGTGGGCTACGCCTCGGCCTTGGCATTAGCCGCCGGAGGCCTGGGCCTGGCCCTTTATGATTCGCAAGGCCCCGCCCCATCTGAGGGACAGAAGGCGTTGACCGGGTTGGGAGATTACGCCATTCGCGGCTTGAAGCAGGCGAAAATGGCCATCATCCGGGGCACGGACCGAGCAGTGATGTTCGAGCAAGGAGTTAAGGCCTTGGGAGGGATGGAGTCCTTCATCCAGAAGGGTGATCGGGTGCTGGTCAAGGTCAACGCTGCCTTCGCCACCCCGGCCTCCTTGGGGGCCACTACCCACCCGGACCTTCTCGCCGCCGTGGCCGGCCTGTGCTTCCAGGCCGGGGCAGCCCAGGTGTTGGTGACGGACAACCCCATCAACAATCCCGACAGCTGTTTCGAGATCACCGGGCTGGCCGCGGCGGCCCGGGCTACCGGGGCCCGGATCATCGCCCCCCGGCCCGCCCTGTTTGTACCCGTCAGCCTGCCCGGGGGCAAGCTCCTCCAGAATTGGCCGGTCATGGCCGGAGTGTTCCAGGGAGTGACCAGGGTCATGGTGGTGTCCCCGGTCAAGGACCACCAGCGTGCCGGGGCCTCCATGACCCTCAAGAATTTCTATGGCTTTCTGGGTGGGCGGCGCAACGTCTTCCACCAGGACATCAACGGCATCATCACCGAGCTGGCGCTCCTTCTCAAGCCTACCCTGTGCGTCCTGGACGGCACGGTGAGTATGGTCACCAACGGCCCCACCGGCGGTTCCCTGTCCGACCTGAAGGACACCAATACCATGGTCATCTCCTCCGACCCCGTGGCCGCCGACGCCGTGGGCGTGGAACTTTTGGGGCGGTCGCTGGCCGACGTGCCTTACCTCCGCATGGCTGAGGCAGCCGGGGCGGGCCAGGCCGACTATCACCTCCTCAACCCGGTGATGCTTGGTACCCGCGCTTAAGTACATGCTTTCTTAATATGGTAACGTTTGCTTTTGCCCCCCTCACCCCACCCCTCTCCCCCCGCCAGCGGGGGGAGAGGATGTTATTAATAATCTCTCCCGCTTTATTAGCGGCAGCATTACAGGAGTTCCTTTTTTATCCCCTCTCCCCCGATGGGGGAGAGGGTTAGGGTGAGGGGGAATTAAATTTCTTGCTCCCGTTAAATAAGTTATCGACAGGACTATGGTTTAAATCATAGGCAACCCCTCATGCGCATTGTCACCGTCCGCCGCCTCTGTCAAATCTTCTTCCTGGCCGTCTTACTGTGGTTCTGCATCACCGCCACCCTGGGTACGGCCTGGTGGCAGTTGCGGGGCTGGCCCATCAACTGGATCCTGGAACTGGACCCCCTCACCGCCCTGGCCACCGCCCTGGCCACCCACACCTTCTATTCGCCTTTCACCTGGGCCCTGGTGGCCGCTGGGCTCACCCTCTTCGTGGGCCGGTTCTTTTGCGGCTTTGCCTGCCCCCTGGGCACCATCAACCAGTTCACCGGCTGGCTGGCAAGGCGGGGTCTGCTCCCGGCCGCCCGGCTGGAGGCCAACCGCCATCGCCCAATACAGTCCTTGAAATACTATATCTTGGTCTGCCTGCTGGCCCTGGCCCTCATGGGCACGGTGCAGACCGGGGTCATAGACCCCCTGCCCCTGTTGCACCGCAGCGTGAACCTAGCCCTGGCCCCCCTGGCTGATAACCGCCTGGGCGTGCTCAGCGACGAGCCCCGCTTTTACGCCTCGGTCTGGCTGCTGGGAGTAGTGTTCTTGGGGGTGGTGGGCCTGAACCTGGCCTTGCCCCGCTTTTTCTGCCGCTTCGTCTGCCCGCTGGGGGCGCTTTTCGGCCTGCTCAGTCGCTTCACCCCCTGGCGCATCGGCAAGACCATTGATACCTGCGGCGATTGCCTTATCTGTGAGGAATACTGCGAAGGGGCCTGCCGGCCCGCGGGAAAAATCATCCTCGGGGAGTGCGTGTTGTGCTTCAACTGCCTGGACCGCTGCCCCGCCAGCCGGGTCACCTTTGCCGGCAAAGCCTCGGCGGCCGGGGAGGTGGCGTTGCCGGATCTGTCCCGACGCGGCCTGATCATCTCCGGGGCCGGCCTGCTCCTGGCCTCCTTTTGGGGCGTCGGCGGGCTGGCCGGGGCCAATCGTAACCCCAGCCTCATCCGGCCCCCCGGGGCCCTGGACGAGGAGCGCTTCCTGACCCGCTGCCTCCGTTGCGGCCAATGCATGCGCATCTGCCCCACCAACATCATCCAGCCCGCCCTTCTTGAGGCCGGCATCCAGGGACTGTGGACTCCGGCCATCAACTACCGCCTCAGCCGGGGCGGCTGCCTGCCCAATTGCATCGCTTGCGGCCAGGTCTGCCCTACTGCGGCCATTCGCCCCTTAAGCCTCGAGGAGAAGCAAGGCCTGGGTGAGTTCGCCGCTCATGGGCCCATCAGCATGGGCACGGCCTTTGTGGACCGCGGCCGCTGCCTGCCCTGGGCCATGGACCGGCCCTGCCTGGTCTGCCAGGAAATGTGCCCCGTGAGCCCCAAGGCCATCTTCACCCGCACCGTGTTCGAAACCCTCCGGGACGGTGAGGCTCTGCCGGCCAGGCCCCAGGGACCAGGGGTGGACCTGGACGCCGCCCCCCCCACCGGGGCGAACCTGGCCAGCGGCGACTACTACCTGCGCCCGGCCGGACAGCCCGACGCCGCGCTCCGGCGCATCATCGGCTTTGCCGGCGTCCACCTGACACTGGAGCGGCCCCTGGCCGGAGAAGGCCTCCAGGCCGCCGGGGGCCGGGTGGATATTGTCGTGCGATTGCAGCGTCCTTTCGTGGACGCCCCCAAGTGCATCGGTTGCGGCATGTGCGAGCATGACTGCCCGGTCTCGGGCCAGCGCGCCATCCGTGTCTACTGTGAGAATGAATCCCGGTCCCGCCCGGGGCGCATGCTCATTTAGGGCTTAAACCTTGAACTTTGAACCTTGAACTTTGAACTTTCAAGAGGAGGCAATCATGAGCCGGAAGACTAAAGATACTGACCTGACCCGCCGGGAGTTCGTGACCACCGTCGGCCTCGCCGGCCTCGCCGTGGCCGGGGCCGGCGCCACCGGGGCCCTCGCCGCCCCGGAGCCGCCGGCCGGCGCGGTCCAGGCCGCGGCCACCCCCAAACGCAAACTGGGAAAGACCGGGGTGGAAGTATCCAGCCTCTGCCTGGGAGGCATGTTTGACACCATCAACAACCAACTGCTCCTGAAGCAAGCCCTGAAATGGGGCGTCACCTACTGGGACACGGCCGAGTCCTACGGCAACGGTCTCAGCGAGGAGGGGATGGGCCGCTTCTTCTCCCGTAACCCCGAGGCCCGCAAGGAGATCTTTCTGGTCACCAAACTCCAGGCCAAGGAAGGCAACTTTACCGAGCGGCTGGATAAGTGTCTGCAAAGGCTGCAAACGGATTATGTGGACCTTTTCTTCATCCACAACCTCACCGCCATCGACGAAATAACCCCGACCATCAGGGATTGGGCCGCGGCGATGAAAAAAGCCGGCAAGTTCAAATTCTTCGGCTTCAGCACCCACACCAACATGGAGGACTGCCTCTTGGGCGCGGCCCAGCTGGACTGGATCGACGCGGTGATGATGACCTACAACTTCCAGGTCATGAACGCTCCCAAGATGCAAGAAGCCGTGAACGCCTGCGTCAAGGCCGGGGTCGGGTTGGTGGCCATGAAGTCCCAGGCCGGCAGGCCGGGGAAACATGAGATCGTCGGCGAAGCAAAGCTGGAACTGGTCGAACGCTTCCTGAAGCGAGGTTTCACCGACAAGCAGGCCAAGCTTAAGATCATCTGGGAGACCCCCCACATCGCCAGCATCTGCTCCCAGATGCCCAACCTGACTATCCTCGCGGCCAACGTGGCCGCGGCCCGGGACCAGACTAAACTGGCCCGGGAGGAGTTCGACTCCCTGCGCCGGTATGCCCTGGAGACCAAGGCTGACTACTGCGCCGGCTGCGGCAGCATTTGCCAGGAAGCAGTGGGCGGGGCTGTGCCTGTGAACGAGGTCCTGCGCTGTCTCATGTACCACCGGTATTATGGCGAGCCGGAACTGGCCAGGCTGACCTTTGCCGGGCTCCCCGAGGAGGTGCGGCAGCGGTTGACCCAGGTGGATTACTCCCGAGCGGAGCAGGCCTGCCCGCAAGGGCTGGCCATCGCCGCGCTCATGCGCCAGGCCAAGGAGATGCTGTCTTAAGACTGCCAAGAGCCAGTAGCCAGGGGAGGGCCTGGGAGCGAGACCCGTGACCTTCCCTGGAACCTCCCCCCACTAGCTTTAACTGCCTTCACAGAACCTACGCGAGCCTCTCAACTTCATTCGGCCCATTTGCGTCTTGCCTTTGCCCATTGCCGAAGAGTGGATGATGAAGGCTACTTGCCGCCCGAAGGAGGGGAAGACTTGCGTTTTCCCGTCATAAAACTGGCCAGCAAGACGGCCAGGATGCCGGTGGTGAAAATCCCGTCAAAGGTCCCGGCCCCGCCAATGGAGGCCACCGGAGCCCCGAGGCCCTGAAGTTTTCCCAGGTTTAACAGGTCCGCACCGATGAGCGTTCCCAGGGTGCCGCAGATATAGGCCAGGGCGGGGGCATACTGCCAGGAAAGCAGCAGACCTACGGCGGTGGCGAGCAACGGCGGGATTAGTGGGGGGATGGCGATGCCCACCCCGGGGACCGGATAGGCCAGCAGGTGCACAATTACCGCAACTGCCGCCACTCCCAGCAGGGCCCGACCGTTCAACCGGTTTTTCACCAACAGGTAGATAGACAGGAGCGTGGGAACCACGGCCCCGCCGACGTTAACCGCGATAATCGTCCCCGGCCACTCCCTGACCAGGGGAATGACGTAATGCATTCCAAAAAAGACAGCCTTACCGCCCGACATGACCTTTTCCGGGGGCAACTGATATACGGGGATGTTCACATAGCTTCCCAGGAGGGAAAGCAACAGTAAGGAAAACACATAACGCCGGTGGATTCCCATCCTTTCATAAGCATAGCTAAGCACATCGATTTCAATCAGGATGAGCAAAAATACAAAAAGTAAAAAGAGCAATAACAAAAAGGGGAAGGCAATGGGAAAATAATGCATGATCTCTCCCTTTCTCAATGTACGTTGTCGCAGGGCACCGGTCGGCTTAAAATGGGCCGGATCGACTATCCGGGATAATTCACCGGTTATCGGCGTACCGGTCCTTCCGTTACCTGCACCAGGTCTGCGGGACGCAGCCACTTGGTAAAGGCCGCCTGGACCTGCGCAGCGGTCAGCGCCATATAATGTTTGGCGGCAATGTCGGGTTCATTCAAGGGCAGGTCCAGAGTAGACCGGGAAAGCAGGCCGAGAGCAATGCTTTCCAGACTTGATTCGGCCAGCGGCATCTCCCGGAGCAGCATCGCCTTGGCCTGCCGGAGCTCGTCGGGATGCACCGACTGGGTCTGCATTTCCACCAGATTGCGCACTGCGATCGCTTGCGCTTTGGAAACATTGTCAGGATTGCAGCCGTAATTGATCGCGTAAATGGCGCGGGTCTGATTGGCGTCCACGTCCACCGACACGAAATAAACCAGGCCGGTGCGCTCCCGCAGGTCCTGGTAGAGCCGGGTGGCGTAAAAGCCGCCCCCCAGCACGTGGTTGCCCAGCGTCAGGGCATAGTAGTCCGGGTGGGACCGCGTCAGTCCCAGGGTTTCCGCCAGAATGACCTTATCCTGCACCCGGCTGGCGTCCGGTACGGCCACGGTGGCCGGACCGTTGGGCGGGACGGGGGGGAGCAGCGTCTCCGGTTTGGGGCCGGATGACCGCCATGAGCCAAAATACTCCTGGATGACGGTTCTGGCCCGCTCCGGCGCCACCTGGCCGATAACGACCATGGTGGTTTCGTCCGGGCGAAAAACTTTGCTGAAGTAATCTTTGACATTCTGGAGCGTCAAGGCTGACACGCTGGCCGGTGCGGGCTGGCGCAAGGTGGGGTCGCCTCTGGGGTATAAAGCCGCCTTGAGGGCCCGTTTCGTCAGATAATCCGGACTTTGGCGCTGCCCGGCCACGGTGGCCGCCACCTGGGAGCGCACAATTTTAAAGGCCTCCTCGGGCAAAGCCGGATTAAGCTCGTTGTCCGCCAGCAACTGCACCCCCCGCTCGAAGTGGTCGGCCAGCACCTGTAAGGAAAAGGAGGTCCCCGCGGAGACCTGCGCGGCAATCTCATCCAGGGCTTTCTGGAAGGCCAACCGGTCCCGGGAGGTGGTGCCGTACGAAAAGAGCTGGTCCAACACCCGGTCCACCCCCTCCTGGCCCTGGGGCACCTGCAAATCCGGCTGGTTCTTGATGTGGCCGTACACGCTGATGATGTTACTGACGGATTCGGGCTGCACGATGAGTTTGATGCCGTTGTCCAGGGTGCTCACTTCCGGGTGGACGGTGGACGAAGGGATGGACAGCCGGTTCAGGGCCTGGCTGGCCCACTCGGGCAGGGTCACTTCTTTGCTCGGCTTAATCTGAATGGCTTCCTGACCGCCGAAACCTTTCGCGGTAACAGGTTTGCCAGAGGCCTCCGGGGTCAGGATGGCCACCACCGCCTTATCCAGGTCCAGGTATTGGCGGGCGACGCGGTTAACGTCCGCCACCATCACCTTGGCCACGGCCTGCACGTCTTCTGCCGGGGACTGTCGGCCTTCCACGGCCAGGGCCTTGGACCAGGCCATGGCCAGTCCGGACACCGAATTTTTTTGTAATTCCGCGTCGGCCCTCTCCCGTTTTTTGGCAGCTTCCACCAGGTCAGCAGGAATCCCCTTCTGCCGGTTGGCCGTTAAGACGTCTTTCACTTCCTGAAGCAAGGCCTGGGCGTCACCGCCCTTGGGAAAGGCGGCCACCGCATAGCCCAGACCCGCCTGGGGCAGGGTGCTCAGGGAAAAGCCGGTGGTCAGGGCTTTACCCGCGGCCGCCAGGGCGAAAAGACCCCCGCGCTGGCTGTTCAAGGCGTCGGCCAGCACCCATGAGGCAGCATAATCTGGGCTGTCGTAGCCGGGCAGGCGGAAGGAGACGATGACCAACCCCACGGGCAAGTCGGTTTTAAGATGGAGCTTTTCGGGCGTTACTGGCTGCAAATGAATCGGCGCCCGGGGAGGAAGCTGTTTTCTGGGAATGGGACCGAACAGCTTCTTCACCGCGGCCAGGGTTTTCTGGGGATCCACATTACCGGCGATCACCAGGATGGCATTGTTGGGGGCGTACCAGGTATCGTAAAATTGCTTGAGCATGGCGCCGGTAGTCTGATCAAAGGAGGCTTTGGTACCCAAGGCGTCCTGGGCATAAGGCGTCCCCCGGAACATGGCTGCCAGCAGTTTGGTATAAAACACATATTGCGGATCGGACAGATCCTGGGCCACCTCCTGCTCGATGGGCCTGCGTTCCTGGACCCAGAGCTTCTCCGTGTCCAGAACGCCCCGCATGCGAATGGCCTCGATATGCAAGGCCACCTCCAGGTCATCGGCCGGGACGGTAAAGAAGTACTGGGTGACCGCCTGCTGGGTATCGGCATCGAACGCGCCGCCCATGGCCGCGGCGATGTCCGCCAACTGGCTGGCCGAGAGGCCCGGGCTGCCGCGGAACATCATATGTTCCTGGGCGTGGGCCATCCCCGGGAAACCTGTCGGCGTCTCATTTGATCCCACCAGATAGTTGACTACGGTGGTGGCCACGGGAGCGATGGGATTGGACACAATCGCCACCTGCAGACCGTTGTCCAATGTGGCTCGCAAGACTCCATGGCGTTCCCTGGGAGCGCAGGACCACATGACCCCCAGCAAACAGATAGCCACGACTTTCCACCTGAGCAAATTGCCAGGCCGCTGGCGCTGGTGGGCCTTTTGTTGAAAAAACCATGGGCTCATGTCTCTGCTCTTTCTGCTGAGTGAATGCCTAAGGATGACACCGTCTGAGATAGTTCCCTTAGTGAATTATCTATGAAAGATAATGCCGGTGTGGTCCAGTATCCTGTAAAACAGCACTTTTAAGGGGTCGGTTACCAAGAGTTCCACCACCGCCAGGCCCCACACCAGGCCAGCCAGCTGCCAGCTGATGGGAGGAACATACCAGCCAAAGATGGCGATGGCGGTGGCCAAAGCTCGACTTACAACTCCGGACCAGACCATCAAGGCACTGGGTTTGAGGGACCAGAACATCCCCCGGGTGCGGCCCATGTAGATATATAAATAGCCGGAGACGGTGAATTTCAGGAAGTTGAGGGTCTGGAGGGGGCCCTGGTCGAGGTGGAGGATTTCCAGGCCGATATAGAATAGTATGAAAGAAAAGATCACTCCCATGAGGCCCAAATAAGTGGCGACACTCATCACTACCCGCATGTCCCATCTTACCGGATCGTTGTCAGGCCGGACATTATCATAAGCGATGGAAAGGATGGGGATATCGTTCAGGAGCACCTGCAAAATGACCATAATGGCGGTCACCGCGTAAAAATTGAAGATCACCAGGGACAGGGTGATGAAAAACAGCACTCGCAGGATGCCGCCGATACGATAGATGGCGTAACTGTTCATGCGCTGGAAGATTTTGCGGGCCTCCCGGATGGCGTCGATGATCACCGAGAGCCCCGGTTGGGTCAGGACGATGGCGGCGGCGGATTTCGCCGCATCCGTGGCGCCGTCCACGGCAATCCCCACATCGGCTTTCTTTAAGGCCGGGGCGTCGTTGACCCCGTCACCGGTCATGCCCACAATGTGCCCTCTGGCCTGTAATAATTCGACGATGTGGTACTTATGCTCCGGAAACACCTGGGCGAACCCCTCGGCTTCTTCCACCACGCGCTCGGCCACCCGACCGGGCTTGTCCAAAAAGGCGGTCACGAGTTGAATATCCGTCCCCAGATGCACCTCCCGGGCAATCTCCTGGGCAATGCCCACGTGGTCGCCGGTGACCATTTTTACCTGAACACCCAAGTCCTGGGCGGTTTTGATGGTAGCCGCCGAATCTTCCCGCGGGGGATCATAGAGGGCAATGAGACCCGCGTATTGCCAAGGCCCCTGGGTATCCGCTCTGGCCACCCCCAGAGCGCGATAACCCTTGGCCGCATATTCCTCCACCAGCCGGTCGACTTCCCCGGCGATGGGGGCACTCTTTTCCAGCAGGGCCAGGATTACTTGCGGCGCCCCCTTGGTCACCCGGAAGGAGTGGCCGTCTTTAGCCTCCACCAAGGCTTCCGTGCGCTTGGATACGGGATCAAAAGGCTTGAATGCCTGGATTGAATAGTCCTGTGGGTAACCGGCCGCGGCCATCTCCCGGGTTTTTTTGATGATCGCCATATCTATGGAGTCGTTGTCTTCTTCCCTGGAGGCCAATGCCCCGAACCCCAGCACGTCCGGTTCGCTGAAACCACCGAAGGGTTTTACCTCTCCGACGGTGAGGGCATTCTGGGTGATGGTGCCGGTCTTATCGCAGCACAAGACATCCATGCCCGCAAGTTCGTCGATGGCCGCCATCTTACGGGCGATGGCCCCCCGGGCGGCCAGGACCCCGGCGCCCACCGCCAGGGTGACCGACAGTACCGCCGGCAGGGTCGCGGGCACCGCCGCCACCAGCAATACCAGGGCATACTGTAGGGTGTGCAAAATATTCTGGTGTCGATACAGGGACACTAAAAAAATGATCAGCACCATGCCCAGGCCCACGAGCATCAGGTAATCGCCGATCTTGAGGAGGGCCTTTTGAAAGTGACTTTGGGTCCGGGCCTCATCTACCAGCCTGGCGGTCTTGCCAAAATACGTGTTCATGCCGGTTGCAGCCACCAGGGCATCCATCTCTCCCTGGCGAATGATAGACCCCGAATAGGCCACTTCGCCCACATGCTTTTCCACGGGGAGGGACTCTCCGGTGAGGGTGGATTGGTCCACCTGCAAGTAGTCACCGGTGAGAAGTTTCAGGTCCGCGGGAACGATATCGCCGAGGCGGACGCGGACCAAATCTCCGGGGACCAGCTCCCGGGCCGGCACTTCCTGCCATTGGCCATCCCGTTTCACTCTGGCGTTCAGGGCCAGCTTCTGCTTCAGCAAGTCGATGGCGTGGTCCGCTTTTTGCCGTTGCCAGAAACCCACGCCGGCATTGAGCAAGAGCATGGCGCAAATGACGTAAAAGTCCCCCCAACGATGGATGAGGACCGCGATGATGGCCGCCGCCTCAATCATCACCGGAATCGGCCCCCAAAAAAAGCTCAGGAATTTGAGGATGGGGTGGGTTTTCTTTTCGGAAATTTCATTGAAACCGTACTGCTGGAGATGTGCTTCCGCTTCCGGCGCCGACAACCCCGCCTCCGAGACAGGGGGGACTGCAGACTCCTTCAGGGTCTCATTTTTTATCTTTTCTGGCTTTCTTTTCCTCATGGCTATCCCATGCTCGGAGGAAGATAAGCGGGGGAGGCGCGCCTTCCGCCCGCAGGGAACGACTTATAACGTCCTTATATTAAGTCTCTGGCACCCCCAATTTACTCAAGATTTTTTCCATTAAACACCACTTGGTAAATGCCGACTGTAGAAGGTTGAGGCCTACAAATGCGGTGAAAAGGTGCCAGTATGGGCTGTACAGGTAGCCCAAAGCCAAAGATAGCAGGACAAAACTTCCAGCGATGGCGCGTATATACTGCTCCATTTTCCTCATATTTACCCTCCGATTTGGTAGCAACCGAGGTTAACTACCCTCACGTATGGTCGGTTACCTTTAAAATCATTTCCTTAGGAAAAATGATGCCTTCCATCATCCTAGCATTTATAGAACCTAACGCCTTATTTGAGCCCCAACAAGGGCGCCAGAACAATCCCGATGAAATCCTGGAGGAAATGCATGACCATGGGAGCCACCAGGCTTTGCCGCCAGATATAGACTGCCGCAAACACCAGGCCCATGGTCCCCACGGTCACCACTCCCGAGCTCCCCTCGTAACCATGCCCGAGGGAAAAAATCACGGCCGATAGCAGAGCCGCCCGCGGGAGACTTAAATTAACGCCCCGGAAGCGCAGGAGCAAGTAGCCGCGAAAGATGGTCTCCTCTGCCACAGCTACGACCACCACCAGTATGGTGGCCAGCACCATTTCCACCATACCTTTGGCAGCCAGGAATGAAGGTATAGGAGTTGCCGGCGCGGAGAGGCCTGCGGTTTGCAGGGCGTGGTCCAGCAAGCCGCCACTGAGGAACATGGGGATGAATAGACCAGCCCCCAGGGCGACATCTTTCCAACCATTCTTGAAGTTCCAGCCCAGCCACTCTAAAGGCTCGCCGTTGCGCCAGATAAAGAAGAGAATCAGGCTGACCAGAGCCAGATCGCGTAGAATAACGGAGAATGCCGTAAACACAAACCCCAGGTTTCCCTGTCGGATCACGAAGAAGGAAAGGAGCATGGACGGTACAATCAGGAGAAGGAAAACAGAGACCTCAAGCAATTGTTCCTTCGAACTGTACTGGCGATCGCTTCCCATTCTAGACACCACCCTCAGAGAAGATGTAAAGCCCTTCTGTTTTTAAAAGGGGGTATGCGTCGGCCGGAGATTGGATTCCAAAGCGTTGGGAAAGCTGGCGCTAGAATTGGTCCATCTCGGGGACCCTCGTCTCATGAAAGATGAGGGCCGAATAATGGTGCCGGTGGATTAACTCAGCTTCCCATCACGTTCCCCGACCTCTGCCTCATAATCAAAATCGGAGTCTGGTAAACCTGAATAACCCTGGGCGCGGCAAGAGAATATAGCCTGGAAGGGGCGACTTAGGGCTATTTCTCTAGCTCCACCTTAAGAGAGAAGAAATTCATCAAGTCTTTTAAAGTCAAAACCCCCACCAGTTGGGTGCCCTCCACTACCAAAAACCGGCTATTCCCGGTTTGATTCATCAGGGCCAGGGCCTTGATGGCATCGGTCTCGGGGGAGATGGTATTTTCCGGAGAACTTTGACTTACCAGCTCGCCGATGGTTTCCCGGCTCCAGTTCTCCCGGGGAACCTCCTTCACCTGTTGGGTGGTGATGCAGCCCACGAGTCCGCCGTTATCCATGACGGGGAACATCTTAAAATGATATTTATAGATGTAGTCCTCCACCAGTTGCGCCACCGTGATGGCGCGGGGCACCGTTACGGGGTTGGGGTTCATGAAGCGCCGCACCGGTTCGCCCTCCAGGGCATTGCGCACCAGGAGCTGTTGGTACGACGTCTGCGCCGCTCCCCGGAGGAACAAGCCGATCAAAAACCACCACATACCGCCGATGAAATTGCCGCCGATAAACTGAAAGATTCCCAACACGATGAGGAAGATGCCGAAGGTGGAGCCAATGGTGGCAGAAACCCGGGTAGCCCGGCGCAGATCATTCCAGGTCCCCCACAGAATCGACCTGAGGACGCGCCCGCCGTCCAAGGGGAAGGCTGGCAGGAGATTAAAGGCGGCCAGAAGGAGGTTGATATAGGCCAGGTACCGGATGACGCCATTGACCGGCAGAGGCCACCCGCCTGACATTCCCCCGACATAGATCAGATAAAATATGGCGCCGATGAAAATGCTGGATATCGGCCCGGCAATGGCCATCAAAAATTCGACTTTGGCGCTGGGGGGTTCGTCTCCCATCTCCGCCACCCCACCGAAAATAAACAGGGTGATGCCCTTCATGGGCAGGCCTAAATGGCGGGCCACGAGGGAATGGCAGAACTCATGGAATATAACGGACAGAAACAGGCCCAGCGCCCCGATCACACCCATCACCCAATAGGTCTCGGCGGACAAACCATGGTACAGGTAAGGAAAGAACCCGGCGGCCAGGGACCAGGCGACCAGGACGGCGATGATGAGCCAACTCAGATCGATACTCACTTGAAAGCCGAGAAGATTAAACAATTTGATCTTGCGGCCAAACATTTTCCACCTCCAGTCGTACCTCGTTAACTCAATAAATGGTTAACTGCATTTATGCGGCAGCCTTACTGCCATGCTGCAAATCGTTTCTCGGAACCTCTTCTCTTTTATAAACATTTTTTCTACACAGTATTTCTCCAAGAAAATCATGATAAGAAAATTATATGAGGTTGTTATTTAAATTAACCATGATCCATTCAAAAGCAAATATTGGTTTATCTGTCACCGAAAAAGCTTTTTCCAACAGCCTGTTAGGGCCGACATCAAGCTTAAATTTTCTCATCAGGACCCCCAAACTGGCCAAAACGGAGCCGTTTGCAAGCCTGGCGGTGGCTGCGGGGGAAGACCCTCTATGGATTGCCGAAGTGATGGGGCACCAGCGGCCGGACCAGCTTTTTTTGAAGTACGCATCTTATTTGAAGGGGGTGAAGGAGGACGGGGAAAAATTACTCGAGCTAGTAGGAGGGAAAACCTATCTAAGAGCGGTGCCCTAAAAAAAGGGGCCCCCTGGCAGGCCCCAGGGGACCCCGGGCCTGAAAGAGAACCTCCCTCGATCAGGCCAAGCTGGTAGCGGGGGTTGGATTTGAACCAACGACCTTCGGGTTATGAGCCCGACGAGCTTCCAGGCTGCTCCACCCCGCGTCATTTGCGGCCTTTTATTTGTATAAAATCCCCCAGCATTAGTCAATGGCAAATTTTTGCAGGCGCCTTTACGGCGTCAAGTCCCGAGCCCTCCCGGAAGCTCCCCCGCGGCCGCCAGGTCCCGGGGGAAGTGCGGCAGGGCCGCGAGGAGCAGGGCCGCGCCCGCGGCCAGGGCCACCAGGGTGAGGGAGACCCCCCACTTCAGCCCCCACAGGTCCGAGGCCCAACCGATGAGGAAGGGGGACGGCACGTCCCCCACCAGGTGAATGACCACGATGTTCAGGGCCACGGCCCGGGCTCGGCGCCGCGGGCCCGCCACACTCACCACCACCGCAGTGAGCACCCCGGGGTTCAGGAACAGGAGAAAGACCGCGGCCATCAGGGCGGGGCCGTAAAGGGTCGGATGGGGGGAAAAGATTACCGCCGCGGCCAAAGGCAGGGCCAGGGCCACCCCCAGGCCGCTCACCCAGAGGGGCGCACCCAGAGTGTATTTAAGCAGCCGGTCCCCCAGAAACCCCCCCGCCACCGTACCCAGGCCCCCGGCCAGGGTCACCGCGGCAAAGAGCAGCAGGTTTGCCTGGGACAGCGACAGCCCCTTGGCCACCTCCAGATAGCGGGGCATCCAGAAGGCCAGGCCCCCCAGGGCAAAGGTCACCATCCCAAAACCCAGGTTCACCAGGCGCAGGGTCGGAATGCGCCAGAGGGGCCGGGAATTATCCCCGGCCGCAGACCTGGGAGGGTCTGCCTGGAGGGGCGGCGCCGCGGGCAGGTGCAGGGTCAGGGCAGCCAGGACCAGGCCGGGGAAGCCCGCCAGCAGAAAAAGAGGGCGCCAGCCCCAGGGCCCCCCCAGGAGGCCCGCCAGCAGGTATGCCAGGGCTGAGCCCACGGGCAGGGCCAGGTAGAACCACCCCAGGACACGGGCCCGGCGTCCCAGGGACGTGAGGTCCGCCAGGTAGGCGGGAGCCAGGGTGCCAAAGGAGGCTTCTCCTACGCCCACCAACCCCCGGGCCGCCACCAGGGCCGGATAGGAGCCCACCCAAAAAGTGAGGCTGGTGGCCAGGCTCCACAGGGCCGCGCCGGCAGCCATGAGGCGCCGCCTGCTCCAGCGGTCCCCCAGGTGCCCGAAAACCGGAGAGGTGACGAGGTAAACCAGAAAAAAGCCGGTGCCCAGGAACCCGAAGGCCTTGTCCGTCAGGGCCAGCTCCTGCATTACTTGGCTGGCCAGGGCGGCGATCAGGTAGCGGTCCAGGAAGGCCAGGAGGTTGAGGGCGCCCAGGACGAGAAGGATGCGGGTCTCCAAGAGGCGGGGCATCTTCAGGGTTTTCAGTTTTCAGTTTTCGGTTTTCGGTAAAACCCGGGAGAAAGGCAGCCAGGGTAAAGAAGATGGCGAGCCTGGAGCCTCCCTTTATAGTTTCTCAAAAAACTCCCAGAAGTCCGGAAAGGACTTGGACACGCAGCCGGGGTCTTTGATTACTATCCCCGGAATTTTCAGACCGGCCACGGCAAAGCTCATGGCCAGGCGGTGGTCCTGGTAGGTGTCGATGACGACCCCCACGGGCCGGCCGCCCTGGATGATGAGACCGTCGGCAGTCTCCCGGACCTTGATCCCCATCTTTCCCAACTCCGCGGCTACCGCGGCCAGGCGGTCCGACTCCTTGTGGCGCAGGTGGGCCACCCCGGTGATGGCCGTCTCCCCCTGGGCAAAGGCCGCCAGTACCGCCAACGTGGGCACCAGGTCCGGCATGTTGGCCATGTTCACTTCGATACCCTGAAGAGGACCTCCCACCACCGTCAGGCCCGCCGGGGAGGAGTCCAGGAGGCAGCCCATGCGGGCCAGGACCGACAGAAAGTCGATGTCCCCTTGGCAAGAATCAAGGCTGAGGTTGGTGATGGTCACCCGGCCCCCGGTGAGCGCGGCTGCGGCCCAAAAATACGAAGCGCTGGACGCGTCGCCCTGGATTTCGTAGTCCTGGGGCTGGTAGCACTGCCCCCCAGGAAGGTTGAAATAGCGGTAGCCTTCCCGGTAGTGGGAGATGCCGAACTCGGTCAGGACCTCCAGGGTCATGTTCACGTAGGGGCGGGAGACCAGCTCGCCGGTGACCTCGATTTCCACGCCCTGGGGCGCCAGGGGACCGATGAAGAGAAGGGCCGAGAGGTACTGGCTGCTGACGGCCCCGGAAAGACTGGTCCGGCCGCCGGTGAGGCCCCCCTGCACCACCACCGGGGGGCAGCCGTCGCCCTTCTCAGAAACGGCCTTCACCCCCAGCCGGCCCAGCGCGGCCAGGAGTTCGTCCATGGGGCGCTCACAGAGGCGGGGGCTGCCGGTGAGGAGGTATTTACCCTGGCCCAGGGATACCAGCGCGGTGAGAAAGCGCATGGAGGTGCCGGAGTTTCCTAAATAAACGGGCTCAGTCACCGGCCGCAGGCGGCCGCCGGTGCCCGTAACCCCGACCGTGCTGTCCTGCCAGCGGCTGCCGGCCCCCAGGCGGCTCAGGGCCTGGGCCGTGAGTTCCGTGTCCTCGGCCTTGAGAGCGTTGCTCAGGCGGCTTTCCCCTGCCGCCAGGGCCGCGGCGACCAGGGCCCGGTGGGTAAAGCTCTTGGAGCCGGGCAGGGTGAGGGTGGCCTCTACCCGCTCCCGAGATGGTATCTCTATAGTCAACTTGCTTCCCCCAGGGCTGTATAAGCCGCCCTGGACATGGTTTCCAGGGGCGCAGGGCGGCCGGTCCACAGCTCAAACTGGGCCGCGCCCTGATGGATGAGCATCTGGAGGCCGTCGATGGTGGCCGCACCTCGGGCCCGGGCCTCCTTGAGGAGCCTGGTTTCCAGGGGCCGGTAAACAATATCCATCACCAAACGGAAACGGTCAAGCAGTGCCGGGGCAATGGGAATGGCCCCGGCGCAGGGCTCCATGCCCACCGGGGTGGCGTTGATGAGGACGCCGCCGGGGTGGCGGTCTAACTCCGCCAGGGGCAGGGCCGCCACCTTAACTTGGCTTGCCAGGGTTCGCGCCCGGTCCGGGTCCAGGTCGGTGACGGCGACCTTTCCCCCCTCCTTCAGGAGGCCGAAGAGAATGGCCCGGGAGGCGCCGCCGGCTCCCAGGATGAGAAAATGCTCCCCGGCAATGGCGGTCTTATCCTGCAAAGCCTTGAGCGCGCCCAGCCAGTCGGTGTTGTAGCCGGCAAGACGCCCCTCCCGGTTGACCACGGTGTTCACCGCGCCCATGCGGGCTGCTTGGGGATCAACCTCATCCAGGAGGGGGATGATTTCTTCTTTATAAGGGATGGTGACGCTGGCGCCGCGGATGTTTAAGCCCCGCAGGCCAGCCACGGCCTGGACCAGGTCCGTCACCGGGAAGGCCACGTAGACCGCATTTATTCCCACCTCCCGAAAGGCCGCGTTATGCATGGCCGGGCTCAAGCTGTGAGCCACGGGCCAGCCGATGAGACCATAAATTTTAGTGTGGCCGTCGATCATAGTAGCAGTTGGCAGTTAGCAGTCAGCAGTTAGCAGTTTTGGGGGGCCATGCTGATTTATGCTGTGGCCCTAACTGCTCACTGCTCACTGCTTACTGCTCACCTTCTGAGCATTCTCCAGAGGCGGCGCGCCTCGTTTACCGTGAGCTGGCCCGGGGCCGAGGCCCCCCGGCGGCTGAAGGGCGCGTAAGTCAGAAAACTGCCCAGCAGCGGCGCCACAATGCGGGACCACTTGCCCAGCGGGCCCATGCAAAAGGCGATGATTTCCTTCCCCGTTGACCGGACGCGCGGGATTAAAGAAAGGACCCGCAAATTGTCCCCGGGCTCCCGGGCCATGGTCACCACCTTGAGGATATCCGCCGGTTCTGCCAGCATCTCCGCCAGGATTTCCTCAAGCCGCGCTTCTCCAGGGGTGCCTTCAAAATCATGCCAGGAGAGGATAACGCGGGCCTCGCCCCGGCGCTCCCAGAGTTCCCGGCGCCAGCCCCGGTCCGCGGCCAGCTCCACGTCCAGGCAGTCTGCCCCCCGTTCCAAGGCCTCCTCCAGGAGACCGAGACGCGCCGCTTCCTGCCCCTGCCAGCGGCCCCCCTCCTGAGCCCGGCGGTTGGTGGCAATGAACGGCCCGGGCCGGGTGCGCAAGAGCCGCGCCAGGTCCGGCTTCTCCAGATAGTCCAGGCGCAACTCGGCCCACAGGCCCTTGCGCGCCGCCCTTAAATACAGCCGCCGGGCCCGGCTCACCTGCGCCTCCACCACCGGCACGCATATTCTCAGTTTTCTGTTTTCGGTTTGCGGTTTTCGGTTTTCAAGCATAGGAAATTTGAAAATTGGGGGTTAGGTTTTTAGGCCACCCGAAATGTTAGCAATGGCTGGCACGGAGGCCAGCCCCACCAATTATTGCCAACTTTTATAACCTGAGAATGGTCATATCTCAAAAGTTAATAACTAATGCTTTTCTTTAAGATTTTTCCGAAAACCGCAAACTGAAAACTGACAACCGCCCCTAACTCAGGCTCTCCACGCCCGCGGCCCGGGGGTAGGAGCCCAGGAGTTTGAAGTGGGCGCTGATGGCTTTGATTTCCTCCAGGGCCTGGCTCACCTGGAGGTCCTCCCGGTGGCCGTCCACGTCCACGAAGAACAGGTAGCGCCAGGCCTCGTTTTTGGCGGGCCGCGAGACGATGCGGGTCATGTTGATCCCCCGCTCCGCCAGGGGCCGCAGGGTTTTATACAAGGCCCCGGGAATATTGTCCACCGCGAAGATGATGGAGGTCCGGTCGCAGCCGGTGGGGCCGGGGGAGTCGGGGCCGATGACAAAGAAGTGGGTCACGTTGCCCGGCTGGTCTTCGATGCGGGGCTCCACCACCCTGAGGTCATACAGGGGTGCGGCGAAGGCACTGGCGATGGCCGCGGCGTTGGGGTTCTTGGCCGCCTTCTGGGCCGCGGCCCCGGTGGAGGCCAGCTCCAGGATGGGGATATCCCCCAGGTGGGTGTTCAGCCAGCGCCGGCATTGGGCATAGGCCTGGGGGTGGGTGTAAATCACCTCGATGTCGGCCCGCTGCCCGGATTTGGACAACAAGTCATGGGAGACTTCCAAGAAAATCTCCCCGCAGATCCTGAGCTCCGTCTCCGCGAAGAGGTCCAGGGAGACGTTGACCACCCCCTCGGTGGAGTTCTCGATGGGCACCACGCCATACTGGTATTTGCCCTTTCCCACTTCTTCGAAGACCTCCTGGATGGTGGTCAGGGGCCCGAAGCGGGTGGCCCGGCCGAATTTTTTCAGGGCTGCCAGGTGGGAAAATGTGGCCTCGGGCCCCAGGAAGGCCACCCCGAAGGGAATCTGGACCTCCCGGGCCGCGGAGATGATCTCCCGGAAGATGTTTCTCAGGGCCGAATGGCTCAAGGGACCGGGGTTGAGGTGCATCAGGTGGGCCAGGACTTCTTCTTCCCGCTGGAAGTCCAGGGTCCCCTGCCCTTCCCGGTTCTTAATGCGGCCGATGTCCTGGGCCAGGCTCTGGCGGCGGTTGAGCAGCTCCAGGAGCTCCCGGTCCAGGGCATCGATCTCTTGCCGGATGGTTTCCTTGTCGGTCATGGTCATTTCTCCCGGATGGTTTCCTGGACCTTGTGGCCGAAGTGGCGGCCGGCCTCTTCCAGGGCCACCAGGACTTCGTCACCGGGCTTCAGGGTGACGATGGACACGGCTTCGCCGGCAGGACGGGTCAGGCGAATGGTTTCCGCGTTCTGCAGGATGGTGGCGATTTCCTGGCCCGCGGCCTCCGCGGCCACCAGCATCAGGGGGCGGCGCTCCACTTTGGCCCGGCCCACCACCGCGGGCCAGGTGTGGCCCTCATGGTTGACCACCAGCACTTCGTCTCCGGCTTTCAGTTCCCCCAGGTACCTGGTCTTACCTCCGGGGACCCGGATGTAGGCGTGCACCGGCCCCGCGTTGACCCGGAAGGGCCGGGGCGCCACGTAGGGGTTCTCTAAAGACTCGGCGTGCACCAGGAAGAGGCCGCCGGAGGAGTTGCCCACCAACATCCCCTCCCCGGGCCCCAGGTTGCTGCAGGTGTCCACGCAGACCCGGTCCCCCATGCCCAAGGCCTGGACCCCGGTGATGCGGGCCACGGTCAGGGCCACCGGCGGAGAGGCCTCCTTCACCAGGCGGGCGATGGCTTTGATGACCCCGGGGCTGCGGCTGACCACCACCAGGCCGTCCACGCCCCGCTCCAGGACCCCCAGCGCGGTGCGGGCGGCCTCGGCGTCGCTCACTTCCACGAAGATGTTGCCGCCTTGGGCCACCAGGTTTTCCAGGGGGATAACGGTCCAGTCCGGGGTTTTCACCACCACCGGCCCCTTAAGGGCCAGCTTGACGACCTCTTCTTCCTGGGCCGTGGCGGTGATGGTGACCTCCGCCAGGTCCTTCCCGGGCAGGAGGTCGCCGTCCGGGGCGATGACAGCCATGACCCCCAGGGCCTTGACATCCGGGGCCCGGCCCGGGGGCACCCACACCGCGTCGGCCCCGGACTCCAGGGCCGCGGTCACCAGCTTCTTGTCCCAGGGGTCGATCTTCACCCAAAGTTTTTTCATGGCATAATCCTTTGAGTTTCAAGTTTCGAGTTTCGAGTTTCGAGAATTTGAAAAACTTAGATGGACGCTCATTGAACAATCAGTTTCTTTACCACTCGAAACTTGAAACTCGGAACCCGAAACTATCAAACCGCCTGGAGGAAGGACAGGGCCTCGTCCACGCTGGCGTTTTCGTGCACCAGGAGGCTGATGGCCCCCACCATGCGGCTGGGGTCCCGGTGCTGGAAGACGTTGCGGCCGATGGAGACCCCGGCGCCCCCGGCTTCCACCGCCCCCTTCACCATCTCCAGGATGTCCTTGTCCGAGCTCATCTTGGGGCCGCCGGCAATAACCACCGGCACCGGGCAGCCGGCCACCACCCGGCGGAAGGACTCCACCGAGCCGGTGTAGGAGACCTTGACGACGTCCGCGCCCAACTCCGCGCCCAGCCGGGCGACGTGGGCAATGACCTGGGGGTCGTATTCGTCTTTGATTCTCTCCCCCCGGGGGTACATCATGGCCAGCAGCGGCATGCCCCACTCCGCCGCGTTCCGGGCCACCTGGCCCAAGTCCGCCAGCATTTCCCTTTCGGAGCCGTTGCCCACGTTGACATGGATGGAGACCGCGTCCGCGCCCAGCTTGATGGCCTCCTCCACGGTACACACCAGGCACTTGGCGTTGGGGTAGGGCGACAGCGCGGTGGAGCCGGACAGGTGGATGATGAGCCCCACGTCTTTGCCCCGCCGGCGGTGGCCTCCTTCCACCAGCCCCTTGTGAATAACGATGGCGTTGGCGCCCCCCGAAGCCACCTGGTTAACGGTGGTTTTCATGTCGATGAGCCCCTCGATGGGCCCCACCGTCACCCCGTGGTCCATGGGCACGATCACCGTGCGGCCGATGTCCCGGTTCATGATGCGTTCCATGCGAATCAGTTTGCCGATCATTTCCTCCTCCTTCCCGTGGTCACGCGCCCCGGCCAACAAAAAAAGCCGTGGTCGCCTTTGCTGCGCCACGGCTTTTAAAAGATTTGCTTGCGATCCTGGGTTCTTTAAAAAGTCGAGGCGCAGTCCTGGCCCGGAAAGTAATAATAGCTAAAGTAAAAGTTGCGGCGCCAGCAAGACTGCACGGAATTTTTCCTCGACTTAAAGCAATTTAAAATACTTTCCGGCCTCCTGTCAAGGAAAATATTTTGGGATATAATCTGGGCGGGCCGCAGGCCCGGCGAACAACCCAAAGGAGACGGTATGCCCCGCATCGACGACTACAAGGCGGCCATCGCCCTGGCCGCGGCCGAACTTAAAAAGATCAACCCCAAGCGGCTGGCGGGCCGGAGCAAGAGCGAGTATTTCTACCAGGACGGCAGGGAGTGGCTGGTGGTCCCCTACTTCGGCCAGCCCCGCCGGGTGAGCTGGCCCGAGGTCACGGTCACCCCGGCCGAGGGCGCCGGGGACATCCCCCTGACGGAGCAGATTCTCATCCTCCACTACCTGAGCCGGGCCACCGGAGAAAAATTGAGCGGCCGGACCATCGACTTCCGGCAGGTGCCGGAAGGTTCCTTTTATTGGTCCGCGTTTGTCTCCCGGGCCAAGAAGCCTCTGCTGGAGACCTTCGGTCGCGACCTGGACCTTTACCTGCAGGTAGCCACGTCCCTGGGGGGGGTGCCCCAGGACCTGGGGGAGGCGGCGGCGCGTTTTGCCGCCTTTCCCCTGGTGCCCGTCACCCACGTGCTGTGGCGCGGAGACGAGGAATTCCCACCGGACGCCAACATCCTGTTTGACGAGACCATTTCCGGGCACCTGTCCACCGAGGACATCGCCGCCCTGGCCGGCGCCTCGGTCTACCGCCTCATGGCCGCGGCCCATAAGCTGCGGCGGGGCTGAAACGGAAAGTTTCAGGACACGTGGCGCCTGATACGGTTGCAAAATCTTAAAGAATCCTTATAATTAATCTTAAGGGGGCGAAACGGCTTCGACGTGAATATTGAAGGGTAAGTTGCATGCCGAGGTCCTGTCCGCTCGTAAAACGGGTAGGAAAACCACAACTGCCGACAACTACGGCTACGCTCTGGCCGCCTAAGGCCAGCGCCTGAGGCCTTACGCCGGGTAGAGGTCTCAGGTGACGCATCCCGGCAAAGCCGCCGGTCTCGCCCGCGGGTCGGCGGACGAAAATCAAAGTGGGATAGTCCCTGGGGATTCTGCCGGCAGAAGCCCCAAGGGGTGAAATTAAAATACCGGCTAAGCATGTAGACGCTTATCTGGATAGTTTGCGGACGCGGGTTCGACTCCCGCCGCCTCCACCAATTTCATCCGGCCCCTGAACCCAGCTTTTGAAGCTGGGTTTTTTGTTTCCCCGGCCGACTCGCCAAGGTAAAATTTCCGTGGGTATCCCATTGGGACAAGTAAAATAATTTTGGCTAATTCCCCGATGAGATGATCAATTTTCCACTAGTATTTTCCCCTGATTTATTTTCTGTCAAAAGTCAAACTCTTATCTTAAGGAGCTTGGGTTATGTCAAAAGAAAAAGGGGAAGGGCGGGTTTATGGTTTTAGGGACACTAAATATGAGAATGTGTTAAAATATCGCATAGGTCCGGAAATAAGGGATTATTCGGTCGGTTCCTGGCCGGGTGAGCCAATCCTGAATCGGGGACTTTATATGCGAATTAGTGATGACCTCCGAAAATGTGTTGTATTCTTAGGATATAAAGATAACAAAGAACCCGGAAACATTAAATGTATAGGAACGGGCTTCCTATTCATGTATAAGGAGCTTACTCATTTAGTTACGGTAAAACATGTGGCATTACAATTAGGTGGCTATCCTTTTGTCATAAGAGTGAATCGAGTTAATGGGGAGGCCGAAAACATCCATGCCGATCAAATTGAATGGTTTTATCATAATGATGAAAGCGTGGATTTAGCGGTTACTCCTTGCACCTTTCAACAACATAAATATGATGCTCTATATATACCGGAAACATTAATCAAGCCTGTTGGAGAATATAATCTTGGTATTGGAGATATTTGTTATACTATCGGTTTATTTGGATTATTATACGGGAAAAAAAGAAATTATCCTATAGTGTTTACAGGCAATATTGCGCTTCTTCCAGAAGGAGAAAAAATTCCTGTTAAAGATAAGGGAGGCACTAAATATATTGAAGGGTATTTAGTGGGTTCACAAAGTCTAGGTGGATTAAGCGGAGCACCTGTTTTTGCACGGCCAACTACAGATATAAAATTACCTTGTTTAGAATCAACGGAAGAAGACGTATCTGGAGAGAGATTTTCTTTAAGCGATGTCTTTTTGATTGGGGTATGGTCCGGGTCCTGGTATGCAAATCCCGATCAAGTATTAACCTCAGAAATAGGGATGGGTGAAGATATAAAAGTGCCAGTAGGAGTGGGGGTAGTTACTCCTATCGAAAAACTTATTGAACTTATGGAGTCACCTGAGATGCAAAAAAAGCGCGCTGACTATTATGCAGAACGCGAATCGAAGGTTCACGCTGCTGATCTTGATGCAGTTACACCTTCTTTGGAGGCGGATAACCCTAATCACAAAGAGGATTTCAACTCTCTATTAACCGTGGCAGTGAAAAAGAAGCCACAAGCCGATGAAACATAGCGTGATGCGACTTACGCATGTTGTGGCGATAGCTGAATTCACTGACATATTTCCAAAGGTGCTTGGCTGAGACATGGACATGGGTGCCCCGGATAGACCGTTTTAAGAGGCTCCAATGGCCTTCCAAGCTATTTACGTGATGCTTGCCGTTCACATACTCTTTAGCCAAGTGGTTGACCCGGCCGTGCTCATAAGCAAGCCCAAGATTATTATAGCCGCGCCATTCATCGGTGGTGACAGTGCTTCCGATTTTCACGTTATTAAGCACCATCGGTTCTAATGTGCGCATTTTCGTATCCTTGATAGGGCCAGCACGCACAATGCCGTTACGCTCTTTCATACCAAGGACAACTGATTTATTAGTGCCTTTATCGCGGGCATCTTGGCGGGTTTGATGACCACCTATAACTGTTTCGTCAATTTCAACATGACCCGAAAGAGGGCGTCGGTTGTCGGCTTGAGCCATGAGCTTTCTCAACTCATGCGCTATGCGCCAGGCGGTTTTATAAGTGCATCCGATTTGACGCTGCAATTCTTTGGCCGCAACACCGTGTCGGGTGCTGGTTATCAAATACATGGCAAAGAACCAGTGTGTCAGCTTCGTCCGGGACTTCTCAAAAATAGTCCCCACGCATGGGTAGATGTGGTGGCCACAACGGTCACAAGCAAAAGCCCGCCGTTTGGTCATCTGGTGGAATTTAGAGAAAGTCTTGCAAGATGGGCAGATGATCTCCCGTCCACCATATTGCTCATCCATGATCTTGTCCAGGCAAGCCCGGTCATCGGGATATTCAGCTTGGAACTGTTTAAAAGTGTATTTCATGGACCGTCCCCTTTCTAATGATAAGAAGATAGCACATGAATATACTTGTGTCAAGGGGATACACACGAAAATTTCCTCAAATTATTTCCCGGAGGGCATATGGAAATCACGGTATCGCCGGGGCGCCGGCTCCTGGGGCGCCTGGCCAAAGGGGAGGACCTCCTGGCCGGTCTGGAGCAGCGCGGCGCGGCAGCCGGCATCAAGCTCGGAGCGGTCAGGGCCATCGGCGCAGTGAGCCGGGCCCGCTTCGGTTATTACCACCAGACGGAGCGCCGGTATGCCTTTCTCGAATTCAGTGAGCCCCTGGAAATCCTGGCCCTCCTGGGGAACGTCTCCCTGAAGGACGGCCAGGTCATGGTACACGCCCACGTCACCCTGGCGGACGCCCAGGGCCGGGCCTGGGGCGGCCACCTGGCGGAGGGCACCCTGGTCTTCGCCTGCGAGTACGAAATTCAGGAGTATTTAGGGGAGAAGCCCCTGGCCCGAGCCCTGGACGAGGAAACGGGCCTCTTTTTGTGGTGAGCACTGAGCAGTGAGCAGCAAGCAGTAAGCAGTTATAGGTGGCCGCTGGCCAATGCTCTTGATTTTCTTTGGCAAATCCTGCTAGGATGGGGAGGCCGTGAATTCCCCTTGAGAAAAGAGGCGCCATGGTGGTCTTAACCGTCTCCGCCCCCGCCTGGCCGGTCCCGCCGGAAGGACTCGTGGCGGACCTGGTAACCCCCCTCACCCCGGCAGGGGGCCTGGACCGGGCGGGGCTAAGGCGCCTGGTGGAGCGGGTGACTCCCGCCGCGGCCGGCATCCTGGCCGGGTCTCCCGGGGTGGGCGAGGCCCTGGACCTACCCCTGGCCACCCGGCGGGACCTGATCTCCTCCCTCCTGGCCGCGGTGGGCGGCCGGCTGCCGGTGTTCTTGGGAGTCACGGGGAATGCCCCGGAGGAGACCCGCCAGCTGGCCCTGCACCTGTCCCAGGAATGCCGGGCCCGGCGCTATCCCGGTCCGGCCTTCCTGGCGGACCTCCCCTTGTGGTACCACAGCAACCGGGGGCTGCCCCAGTTCTACCGGCTTCTCCTGGAGGAGGTGTCCCTGCCCCTGGCGCTCTTCAACCTGCCCGGGGTCATCGCCCGCCGGGCCCCGGTCTTCAAGCGGCGCAACCTCCGTACCCAGGTCTTCAAGAAGCTGGTGCAGCTGGACGCTCTCGTGGCCCTCATCTACCAGGGGGAGATGGGCCGCTTTCTCAACTATCACCACGCGTCCGCGTCCCGGCCGGGGTTTGCCTTTTACGAGGGGGATGAAGTGAACTTTCTCACCCGGCCCGGGGCCTGGGGGGTGCTCTCCCCGGGGGCGCAGCTCCTGCCCGGCCCCTGGGCCCGGGTGACCCGGGCCTGCCTGCATCCCGAGGAGGCGGAGGAGGACCAGGAGGCGCGCCTGGAGCTCTGGAACCTCAGCCAGGGCCTCCTGGAGCTGGCCCGGCTCTGCCGGCCGCGGCCCGCGGCCTTCATTAAAGGGGCCCTCACGGCCCAGGGGGTGATAGACTCCGCGGCCACCGCAGTCCCGGGCCCGCCGGAGCTGGACCCGGCCCGGGACCGCATCCTGGAGCTGATGGCAAACCTGGCGCCAGCGGCAGGAGGAAATCATGGCTAAAGCAATCAGCGTACTGTGTCTGTTGACTGTAGCCTTGCTGGGCTGCGGCGGCGGCGACAGCGCGGAAAAGTTCGCCCAGAAAGGGGTGGCCCACTTTCAGAAGCAGGAATACGACCAGGCCATCGCCTCCTACCAGAAGGCGCTGCAGTTAGAGCCCAAGGCGGCGGCGGTTTACAACCTCCTGGGCATGGCTTACCGCATGAAATACAACCAGCTGGGGAACCCGGAGCTGCGGCAGAAGGAAATCGAGGCCTTCCAGAAGGCCATCGAACTCGACCCCAGGTACTGGGTGGCCCTATTCAACCTGGGGGCCACTTATTACTTCATGGGCGAGAAGGCCAAGGCCGCGCCGCTTCTTAAAAAGGCCCTGGAGCTCAACCCCGACCACCCGGAAAAGTCCCAGATTGAAAAGATGATCGCGGAGGGTGAAAAGCAGCCTTGAGGACCTGGGCAGGGCTGGCCGTGGCCTTGGCTTTGAGCCTGGCCTGGGCCTGCGGGACGGGGCCGGCCCGGGAGAGGTCCGGCCCGGAGCTGGCCCGGCGCCTCGGGTGCTTTGCCTGCCATGCCTTCAAGGGGCAGGGAGGAGATGGGGCCGTGGACCTGGGCGGCGTGGGCGCCCGCCTCTTTCCGGCAGAGCTGCAGACCAGCCTCAGCCACCCCCGGCAACGCCATCCCGGCGCCCGCATGCCCAGCTACGCCTACCTCCGCCCGGAGGAGCGGCAGGCCCTGCTAACTTACCTAGCCGGCCTGAAGTAGGCCGGGTTAAATAGTGTCCGGCAGAGTTTCTGCTATTAGGGGGGAGTACATGTCTGTTTGAAATTAAGCAGACCCTATAGCTAATCATGTGATGGAATCTAGCTTTTTCCCTCTCCCCCTGGGGGGGGAGAGGGCAGGGTGAGGGGGGGTGTGGGCAGCTGCTGAAGCGGGCCCGCCCCCCCCCCCAAACCCCCCCCCCGGGGGGGGGGGGTTTGTTTGTTGGTGGTTTAAAAATAAAAATAAATATATAAAAAAAATAAAAAAATTAAATTTTTTTTAGATTT
>Ga0315268_10000889_pt1 | contig 34964 bp, 17 predicted proteins | sample C1_top_MG_FD_204535 | JGI IMG/M metagenome (GOLD analysis project Ga0315268, IMG submission 204535) | Sediment microbial communities from Yellowstone Lake, YNP, Wyoming, USA - C1_top | ecosystem: Environmental > Aquatic > Freshwater > Lake > Sediment | place: USA: Wyoming | collected 2017-08-01
ACTTTGGCGCGCTCTCGCGGTTCAGCTCCGCGTTGTCCACGCTCCTCAGCCAGGAATAGCCCTCGAGCGAGTCGGGGCAGGCATCGAGGAACGCTCGCAGATGAGCGACGCTTTTCGCTTTGTCCTGGAACGCGGGTGCGGAGTAAACGTTGACCAGCGGCAGGTGGGGCCACGGGAATTTCGGATCTTTCTCCAGCGCGCGCTGGAACAGTTTGATGGCTTCGGGCGACTGGCGACCCAGCAGCCTGATCGCGTAGAGGTAGAGGAGCCGAGGATTGTCCGGGTCCTGCGCCAGCTTGGCTTTGTATTCCTCGATAATCTTCGTCCTTTCCGCTTCGTCCCGGCCGGAACTGCCGTAGCGGCGCAACACGAAAAAGTCGTCCGGGAACTGGCGGACCAACGACTGGATCGCCTCCTGGTACCGCTGGCGGTATTCCCAACCCGTTTCCGCTGGGGTTTGTGTGGGCAAAGCTTCCAGAGCCGCGCGAACCGCAGGAGAAGGAACGCACACATCCGTCGTTTGGGCGCGCAGCGAGCAGGGGGTGAGGGCAAAAAACATAGCCAGCCAGAGGCACCCCTGCACGTAACCGATCCGCAAGAGGAAGCACCTGAGAAGGGTCATGAGAACCTCCAGGCTGGAACGTCCTGCGACTGGGCGAATCTTAATGCACAACAGGTAAGAATAGAACGGTAAAAATTCAGATCCTGCCGAGGCTCGAGCTCTCGGTGCCTTATATCTCCTTAGACGTCGCAGACAGCAATCGGTTCTGTGAAAAATGCGAAGGGCCCCCGAGGATCGGGGGCCCTTGGTCATTTCAGCCGACAGACAAGTGCCGGGTTCTACGAACCCGGCGCTACAACTGCGCTACCAGTTAATCTTCAGCGCGAACTGGAACTGGCGCGGGTCGAGCGACGCGGTGGGCTCGCCAGCGCGGCAGCCGGATGGATCGAGAGGGTTGCACAGCGGGCTGACGTCCGCCACGTTGAAACGGTTCAGCAGGTTGAACATGTCGGCGATGACTTCCAGATTCATCCGCTCCGTGAACCAGATCTTGCGCGAGACACGGAGGTCCACGGTGAAGTAGCCGGGCCGGGTGAAGGCGTTGCGGCCCAGGTTGCCAGTGCAGCCGAATGGCGGCGAGATGGACGCCGTGCCCAGGGTCACCGACGTGTCGCAGACGGTGGGGATGGCGAAGTTGACGCCGGAGATGAACGGCGACTGCACGCCGCCGGTATCGGTCACCGACGGGCGGTCAGTGTTGGAACCGAAGTCGAGGTTGAAGTCCGAGCCAGTGAGCACGGTGTAGGGCCGGCCCGACGCCAGGTCGACGATCGGCGAGATCACGAAGTCGCCGAGGATCTTGTTCAGCGCGCCCGCGTCTTTGCTCTTCCACGGGCTTTCGAACACGGCGCTGGTCACCCAGCGATGCCGCTGGTCGAAGGACGAGTTGCTGCGCTCAAGGTTGGGGTTGCGGTTGTCCTGCGGCGCGAGCAACGTTTGCAAGTCTGTGGAATCGTCAATCGCGTGCGACCAGGTCCAGCTCGACAGGAATTCGAAGTGCCTCGAGAAGCGCTTCTGCACCGAAACCGTCAGGCCGTGGTAGACCGAGTTGCCCGACGATTCCTGCTGCATGATGTCGCTCCAGGGCACTTCCACGCCGAGGCCGACCGGGTAGCCAGCGGCCTGGGCCAGCGCCATCTGGTTTGCGTAGCCGCCCGCGGCCACAGCAAATGACGGGTTCGGGCCCGACGGGCGGAACATATTGAAGAACGCCGGAGTGCTCAGGAACTTGCCGTTCAGAGCGGCCAGCGGGGCCGGGCAACCGGTCAGGATACCCAGCACGCCCGGAGGCAGGCCGAGTGCACTGTTCACCAACACGCCGCAGGTGGAGGCAGTGGGGGCCACGATTGCGGTAGGCACGGCGACGCTGACGGGGCTAGAAGGCGTCAGTCCCGCCGCGAGGGCATAGCTGTAATTCCGCGCCAGCAGCACCGGGTTCGCCACGTTGGTGTTGCGCGGGCGGTTCAGCTTCAGCCCATGGGCGTAGGTGTAGGCGACGCTGATCTTGTAGTCATTGAAAATGCTGTGCTCCACCGTCAGGTTGCCCTGCTGGGCGTAGCCGTATTTGAAGTCCTTGGCCACATGCAGAGTGAAGGGCAGCAGCGGAATCGGGAAGCCGGCAGCCAGGAAGTTCTGGTTGGCAAAGAGCGAATTCGGCAGCTTGGGGTCGAACCGCTGCTGGTTGGGGAGATAGCCAAGACTGGGCAGGCCCGTCGTATTCAGCACGCCTTGGAAAATGGAGCCGGCATTCAGCGCGCCCGTGGGGTTCAATGCCACCGGTGTGCGCGTGGCCGAACCCCCACCGGAAAGCAACTGCGTCGAGAGCGCGCCTTCGGCCGTGAAGGAGTCGAACGCGACCGCCAGAAGCGGGTGATCGAAGAAGAAGCCGTAACCCATGCGGACCACGGTCCTACCGTTACCCCACGGATCCCAAGCCAGCGCAAAGCGCGGAGCCAAATTGTTCTTGTCCACCGGGATGCCTTCGACGACGTTGAAGGCCGTTTCAGCGACCTTGTTGATGGAAGTGGCTGGTTCTAACACGGGCGTCAACTCCAAGTCGTAGCGCACGCCGAAATTCAACGTGACCCGGGGAGTGACACGCCAGCTATCCTGCGCGAACAGTCCGAAGGTTTTGTTCTCAAACGGTATGTCCGACCGGCCGATGCCCTGGATGAAGACCTGGGGCGCGCCGAAGCCGTAGGCCTGCACGGCCGTGAGGCCCGGGGAAGCTACGCCGCCCACCGAAGTGGGGAAGCTGAATTGTCCCGGCGTCAGAGCGCCGAAGTTGTAGACCCCGCCGAAGTTCAATTCGAAGATCTGGGTCTTCTTGGAGCGCAACTGAATCAGGTTGATGTCGGCCCCGAACTTCATGGAGTGATTGCCGAGAATCCAGCTGACGTTGTCGGTCCACTGAAAGCGGCGCTCGATGCGGTCCACGGTCGAGAACGGCTCGCGGCCGAAGAAGGCAAAACCGGTGATGTTGACGGCGACCTGGTCACCGCCGGGCAATTGCGAGAAGCCATAGTGCAGGCCGCGGCGGGCAAACTGGAACCGTGCCTCGTTGAACACCTTGCTGGTGAACGAGGTGACGTGCTGGCCAACCACGGAGATGTCGCGGCTCTGTTGCAGCGAAGTGCGGCTGCCCGCGTTCTGCCCGAAGTTCTGGTTCTGCGCGTTCACCTGGATGCCGGTGACCAGCGACGGCGCCACGCTGGCACGCACGAACGAGTCGTTCCGTTCGTTCCAGCGATGGTCGATGCGCGCGGACCAGATGCTGGTGCCCTCGCTGACCGGATAGTTGCCAATCAGATTCCGCAGCGGCACGAAAGACGTCGGCAGCGGAACCAGGTTCGCGGAAGCGCACGTGCCCGGGGAACAGTCGATGGGCACAACGAAGCGGGCGCCTGCCGCCGCGGGTAGACCGAATAGCACGGTGGACGCCAGGCCCGGGTCAATCCCCGTCAGCGCCACGTTGGAGGCGGAGCCGGCGAGCAGGAAAAGCTGCGCGGCGCGCTGCGCTCCGGTGGGTTGACCCGGCCCCGGGGAAGGCGCCGTGAGCACACTCGTGTTGTTCACGAAGTCGCGCTGCCCGGGGGTCAGCAGCAACGTCACGCCAGGAACCGCGGGCGTGGTGGCGGGGACGAGACCGAAGCTGTTGCTGCCGATGTTGGTGAAGCCGGTCTCCTGCCGGCGCGTGGTCTCATAGGACAAGAAGTAGAACGTCTTGTCCTTCTGGATGGGCCCGCCGAGGGTGGCGCCGGCCTGCACGCGCGTGTAGGGCTGCTTGACGGCGCGCACTGCGCCGGTTGCCGGATCCACTTCCACCGAGAAGGGATTCCGTGCCTGGATGCTCTTGTGGCGCAGGAAACCAAAGATGTTTCCATGCACTTCGTTGGTGCCGCCCTTGGTGACGATATTCACCACGGCGCCGGTGGCGCGGCCGAATTCCGGCATGTAATTGCTCACGATGAGCTGGAACTCCTGCACCGCTTCCTGCGATACGGTGGCGCGGATGCCGTTCACGGAATTGTCCACGGCATCGGCGCCGTCCACGGAGACCTGGTTCGAGCGCGCGCGCTGTCCCTGGAAGTTGAGGCCGCTGGTGGGCGCGGCGCCAATCGAGGGGGCGCTGTCGCGCTGGGCCGTCGAGTTGGTGAGCGTAAAGTTGATGTAGTTGCGGCCGTTAATGGGCAGACTCTCGATGCGGCGCTGATCGATGGTGGCGGCGACGGCAGTGCGGCGGACCTCAATCAGCTCGGTGGATTCGGTCACCTCCACTGTCTCGGTGCCCGTCTGCAAGCGCATGGGGACGTCGAGCTCGGCGGATTGGCCGATGGTGAGGACGATCTCGGGGTTGATCACCTTGGCGAAGCCGCTGGCTTCCACGGTGAATTCGTAGCGCCCCGGGGGGAGTCCAACGAGCACGTAGCGGCCCTGCTCGTTCGTCTCCGTGCTCCGCGTCGCTCCGGTGGCCAGGTTCTTGACCGTCACTTTCGCGCCGGGCACGGCCGCCTTCTGCGGGTCCAGCACCTGTCCGGACAGATCCACGGTGTTGACCTGCGCCGAAGCGGGTACCGCCAGCATCAGGCATGCCAACAGCAGCAACGCACATACGACATCACGTCCACGCATGGTTGCTCTCCTTATCCCGAACGCTCGGGATGCTCGTCGTCCACCAACGGCAGACAAATTCATAATGGCTCTCCGGAGTGCACGGATTGCCGGAGAATCTCAAAATCTGCGCCAAACGGAATGCGGCGCCACACAAGCTGATCACCGCGAATTGGACCCAGCCCCCTGTAGGAACACATGCCTTGCCCAGGCATGGATTCAGGCTTCTACCCCAAGGCGTAGGCCATTTCAATAGAAATCTTCCAGATAGCGCCGGGGTTCAGAAATCTGGAGTGAACAGTTGAGTTTTGAGATGTAACGTCTTTACCCCGAACGCACCAAACGATTCACCAGTCGGCGCAACTTCTCGCGGTCGTCCTGGTTCATGTGCACGAATTCCACCCCGGACCCCATCGGCGTGACGTTGCGGACCACTGCCATCCCTTGAATGCGCCGCAAGCCGGCCTGGATTTGCACCTGAACCGAGTCGCCGATCTCCAACCGCTGGCCGGTTTCCAGGAACGCCCCGCCCAGACTGATTGTTCGCACGCGCACAGGTCCGCGGTGTGAACCTTCTCCGGCCCGCTGGCGGAGGAGTTCTGCCGCGCTGGCGCCCCCGAGGTGTCGGGAGGTCGCGAGCGAGCCGCCCGGCGCGTGACGCGCGATCTGCGCGCGCAGGGGCGATTCGAGCGGAATCCGCAAGTAGCGCCGCGGCTGCTGAAACGAGACGCTGGCTTTGGCCACAGCCTGGTACGCTGTCCGCACCCGTGCCGAGGCCGGATGGTTTTCAAGCAAAGCGAGCGCTTCTTCCGCGGCCGCGCGCACCCCCGCCGGTTCCACATGGGTGAGACCGTTTCGTTGCCTCAGGATTATGCGCAGCAGGTCGGCGGATTCGGCACGCCGCGCTGGTGGCAACTCCCGCGTTCCCAGGCGCCCCAGGGCTTCCACGGCCTTGATGCGCACGAAAACTTCCTTGAAGCGCTCGTTCTCTCCAGCCGCAATTTCCATCAACGTCGGCGCGGCCTCCGCGCCGCCCCCTAGTCCAATCTGATCCAAGATCATAGGCAAAACCAGAGGGTGCGTGTGGGGCAGCGCCTCCAACAAAGTCGCAGCGGAACCGGGTACCTTCTGCCGGGCGATCTCGGCAACCACCATGTCCTGCAAGTTCCAGTCCCAATTCGGCAATGCGCGGGGCAGCACCTCAAGCAAACGCTGCGCGCCTTGCGGCCATGCCATTAGCAGCTTCGCGGCAGTTGTGGCGCGCTGCGTGCGTGGATCCTGGAGCCGCGTAACCAGCGCGCCGACCGCCGGTTCTCCGATGGCCTGTACCAGCCGGGCCATCTGCGGCAGACGAGCCAGACCTGCCGCGCCCGACTGCTTCGCGAACTCGGCAACTTGCGCCTCGCCGTTTCGGTTCGGCACCAGCCGCGCGCCAAGATCGTCGAGCAGGCGTTCCGGCTGGCGGCCCAGCAGGCGCGTCAAACCCGATTCGCCGCTGCCATTTGCCAGCGCCGATTCCACCATCACCTGCCAGCGGTCCGGGCTGAGCAGGCGCTCCCGGAGCCTCATCAGGTGTTCGCGGTTTTCGCTCTCGAGCGCTTCCAGGATTCGCTCGTAGGCGGCGAAGTCGCCCTTGCGCAGCGCCAGCGTGGCCAGCAAGTCGGTCAGCGCGGTCAGCACGCCGCCGACTTCCGGCGCGCGTTCCACGATCAGAGCCTGCGTCACCAGCCGGATCAAATCCGGCGGGAATTCCACGGGCCAGAGGTGGTCGATGACAGAAGAGAGGTCGATCAGGCCGCTGGCAGTGGCGAGGCGCGCTTTCGCTTCCGGCAGCGAGAGGGCCCGCGCATATTGCATCACAATGCTGCGCGCCTCTTCGGGCTTCGCCACCTCCTGCAAATGATGGCGCAGGGCCGGCGGCGGCGCGCACCAGGCTTGCGGTCCGCGCAGCACTTCCAATTTTTCCCGCGGGGCAAGTGCCGCCCAGAAAAGCTCGTAGAGGTATTCGAGGAACGCCTCTTCCTGCCAGCGCGGGTCGAGAGGCGCGCTCGAAGCCCCCGCCGGACGCGGCGCATTCAATTCCTGTCCCGCGCGCTCGAGAAAGGCGCGCACCTCGCGCACGTCGAAGCTCGTGTTGTCGCGGTGGTGCTCGATGCAGAAATCGAGTACGAGCGACTGCGCCAGTCGGGCGCAATACCCCTCCAGCGCCTCGCCGGGCTGGGGCGGCTGCCGGGTCATTGCTGCGACCAGCGCCGACACCTCGCGCCTGTCGCTTTCCGCGAGCGTTCGGCCGAGTGAAGCCGCAATCTCCGGTGCGTCGAACTGCGGCGTCCCGTGCAGCGGGTTCACGATTCGCACGAGCAGGCGCAATGCCCCCAGGCATTCTTCCGGATGGGCAGGCTTCGAACTTGTGGCCGCGGGCTGGCCGGAAGTGGCGTTGGCGGCCATGGCGGCCTCGAGCAGTTTGGGCAGTTCTGGCACCAACACGTTAGCCACCAGACCCGAAACGAGGCTCTCCGCTTTCTTTTCCTCCCGTGGCGCGTTGAGCAGGATTCCCTGGATGCGATATTGCGCGAACAGCGCGGGCCAATCGGAATCGGCCGGGGCGGAATTGAACAACGCAGCCAGCGTGCTCAGCTCGCCCAGATGGGTGCAACGCTGAAAGGTAATGGAGACAATGTTGCGGCGGGCGAATTCGTCGGCCAGCGCCGCCATCTCGCCGGCTGCTTCCTGGATTCTGGAAGTTCGCGTCGCGCCGCGGGACGCCGACTTCGACTCGCCAAGATTCCGGTGCTGCATCGCCCCTTCGCCGATCAGAGCGCCTGCTTCCACGCTGACTTCAACCGGCTCCACCCATTCGTGTGCCGCGCGAAGTTCGCGCTCAGCGGCGGCCAGACTTTCCTGGTAGCGCGGGTGCTGGGAAGGGTAGAGGCGCGCCGAGCGCAGCAGGACGAGCAGCGCCCGGAGAAATTGAGCGACCGCCGCCAGCATGCTTTGTTCGCGGTGAGTGCGCAGGGTGTCGGCGGCGCGGCCGTCGGTGGTTTCGCCTGCCCCGGTCCCGAATCCCGAAGTTTCGGGACGAGAGGGCGTCCGCCGCCCTTCGGCACGCTCGCGGCTCGCGGCCGGGCTCGTGGACAGCGCATCTTGCTTGCCAGGTAGCATCGTTCGGCTGGGACAGTCTGCCGGAAGCAAGCTTGCCTGCGCCGCGCGAGGGCTGCAAGGCATCCGCCAGGGGCTGCGGCGAATGCGTCAATGGGGAGCTGGCCAACGTGAAGTGGGCCGCTACAGAAGGAGGCGGCGGTCAGGTGACCGGACGCACGATATCGGAGAATTCAAAACTGGTGTTGGGTTTGACAAAGATGATGGTGGCGCGGGAGTTGTTGGCGTCGATGACTTCGACTACTTCGATCTGACCGATCTGCGTCTTGGGGTCTGCCGCGCGGAACACGGTGAAGCGCATGCCGACCTTGATCCCGTGGTTCGAGCCGAGGTTGATGGTCACATCTTTTTCACCCACGGCGGAGATGTAGCCTTCGGGAGCGGCGGGCGCTTGTGGCGCCGCAGGCGCCGAGGCTGCCGACGCCGCCAGGCTGCGCTGCGCCAAGTCCATCAAGCGGGTGACGTCCTGGCGCAACTGCGTCAGGTCAGTCTTCAATCCCAGCAAATCCTGCTGCGTGCTCAGCCGGAACGACGAGAGGGAAGTATCCGTCGTTTTCAGCGCGTTTTGCGTGTTCCGCAGCTCGGTGCCCAGCTCGGTCTGCTGCTGTCGCGCGCGGCCCAACTCGGCTTCCAGCGCGGCCAGGCGGTCGTTCAACTGGGCAATCGCGGCATTCAGTTTGCCGAATTCCGCCAGCAAATACTGTTCAAGCACCGGATCCTTCTGTTTCTTTTGCGCGGCGGCGCTCGGAGCCAAGCCCAAAGCCAGCGCTACGATTGCAATGACTGCGACACTCCGCATGGGAAATCCTCCTTCTTCATGAACCCAGAAACTGCGAAACCGTCAGAATGAGCCACTTCCAGCTGGTGCGTTACAGACGTCCAGTAGCCGCTCTCACTGCGACTTTGGAAGAACCTCATTAATGGTGAAGGTCAGGCCATCCCCGATGGTCACCGTCTTCCGCACGGCTTGGTAGCCCTTGACGTAGATCACCACCGTATGTTCGCCGGCCGGCAATTCTATCCGGGCCGGGGTCTTGCGTCCCGTATTTGTGCCGTCGATCAGGACGTCGGCTCCTGGCGGTATGGAACGCACGTCCAGCCAGCCGGTGCTGCGCTTCGCGGGGGCGGGCGCCGGGGCCTGCGTGGCGGGCGCTCCGCCGCGCGCCTCCGCCAATTCCACGTTGATGCGTTTCAGTTCGTCGGCGCGCAATTGCACGGTCAATTCGTGCCGCTGGTAACCCGCTTTCTCTAACGCCACCGCATAGCTGCCCGGCGGCAACGCCAGCGTCGCGGGCGTGACCTCGGTGCGTCGCTCACCGTTGATCCAGATGGCGGCACGGTCGGGACTGCTGGTCAGCTCCATCTCGGAGGTCAGCGCGTCGAGCTGCAAATTCTCTTCAACGATGCTTCCGGCGCGGACGTTCAGGATGCGGTTCACCGTCCGGTAACCCACCAGCGTGACCGACATCGTGTAACGCCCCGGCGGCAGCTCTTCGAAGCGGCAAGGCGTCTTGCAATCCGCGCTCGGCGAGCCGCCCGGGCCCTTGATCGCTGCCGTGGCGCCGAGCACGTCGGTGACGACTTCGATCTCACCCAGTCCTGGAGCGGTGCGCGGCTTCTCTTCGCCCTCGCCGGCGGCGGCGCGCTCCAACTGGATGCGATTATCGAGCTTCCATCCGGCCATGCCCCGACCGGCGCCGACTCCGCGCAACTGGTTCGTGAGCCTGCGGCGCTCGGCCGCAGTCAGCGATCCCACCAGTGAAACCGTGTTGCCCTTGATTTCGACGCGGACCTTGTCGGCCACGCCCGCCTGCGCCAGTCGGCGCTCCATCTGCGTCTTAATTTCCGAAGCATCCGCTTTTGCCGCAGCGGTCGGTTCCGCCTTCGACTTGGTGGGCGGAGCCGCTTCTTCCTTTGCGGCCACCGGCGGTTCGGTGGGGGGATTTTCAGCAGCTTTTTTCTCTGCTGGCTGAGCGGGCGCCTTTGCTGGAGTGCCGCCTGTGCTCTTCGTGGCCGCGGGTTCTGTCGCGACAGGCTGTTGGGACTCCGACGTGGCCGGGGTCTGGCTCGCCCCGCCGAGATGCAAGCGTTCCAGCAGGGTCGGCCAGGCCAAATAGCCACCGCCGGCAATGACCGCCAGCAGAAACAGCACCAGCCAAATCATCCCGCCTCTTCTCGGTTGCGCTTCCTCAACGGTCAGGCGAACGCTTCGGGCAGCCGGTGCGACTGCTCTCGGGGCCGTTTCAGCTGGTCTTGCAGCCGGAGCCGTAGGCGGTGCCGTCGCCCTCGGCGGAGGAGCAGCCTGCGGCGGAGGTGTCGGTTCGGGAGGTCTTGCGGCCACCGGAGGTGGTTCCAGCGCGCCGGGTCTTGGCGCAAATGGTCCGGCAATAATTGTGCCGGAGAACTGGGGCGGCGGTGGGGGAGTAGGGGTTGCTGGGGGCGGCGGCAGCGTACTCTTGCTTGGCACCACGACCGTCTCGGCAATTTCGGGCTCGCCGCCCAATTTCCGGTAGTTCTTCAGGTCTTCGATGAGCGCGCGGCAGCTCTGGTAGCGGTTCGCGGGGTCCTTCTCCAACGCCTTGGCGATGACGTGACTGAGTCCCGGATGCACCGAGGAGTCGAGCTCCCGCGGCGGGATCGGGTCTTCGTGGACAATCTTATAGATGACCGTGGTGACATTCTGTCCGGGGAAAGGTTTCTCGCCCGTCACCAACTCGTACAAAATGACACCGAGAGAGAACACGTCGGCGCGGCCGTCTATCGGCCTGCCCTTGATCTGTTCCGGCGACATATAACTCGGCGTGCCGGCGATCGTCCCGGTCTGTGTCGTGCCCATCTGTACAATTTTGGCGGTGCCGAAGTCGGTGATTTTCACCGTATCGTCGTGGGCGAGCAGGATGTTGGCGGGCTTGACGTCGCGGTGCACGACGTTACGCTGGTGCGCGTATTCCAGCGCGGCACAGGCCTGTTCTATCACTTTGATCACCCGCATGATTGGAAACGCCTGCTTCTGCTCGATGACATAAAGCAGGCTGTGCCCTTCGACAAGCTCCATGGTGATGTAGAAGGTGCCTTGGTCCTCGCCCGCGTCGTAGATGACCACGATGTTTGGGTGGGTGAGTAGGCCCGCCGCGCGGGTTTCATTTTGGAAGCGGGTGATCAATTCCTGGCGCGAGAGCCCGCTGTCTTCCGTCGTCAACCGCATTGTTTTGACAGCGACGCTGCGCCCGATCGTCGGGTCGAAGCCCTTCCAGACCACACCCATCGCGCCGCGTCCAAGTTCTTCCTGGAGTTGGTAGCGTCCCGCCTTTCCGCCTGCCATGGTGATTTTCGACGCTCCGATTTCTCGCGCGCCCCAGACACAGGTATGCGCGTACGCAGAAGAACTCTCGCGGGGACAAATGGACGATCCGGCCGCTGGGACTCAGTTCACCGCCCCTGGGGGCCGGCTGGTCTTGCCCCACGGAGCCTATCGCCCCAGTTCTTGCCACTGAAAATACGCCGCAGGATGGGCCACGTCAACGCCTACCGGAGATTGTGTCCCTTATCGGTAGCGCTGGTGTCGTTGCCGCCGCCTGGATGCCGGGCAGACACCAGCGGTGCAGCGAGGGGCGCGCAGGCCAGCGCTACTCCTTGGCCAAGGCGTCGACGACGTGCGCCAGCCCCGCGACAGCACGCGCCATGCGATCGTAAGCGAGATTTTCCGGGAGGTCGCGTGCGGTGTGGTAGTAGCCGTAGCGATAGAAAGCCGTGTCGGTCACCATGATGGCCGGATAGCCTTCCTTCCAAAACGACCAGTGGTCCGACCAACTGATGCCCGGGATGATTTCCGGCGCCGCGGCGCCTTCGGAGGGAAAGCGCGTTTGCTCGCGGAACGCGGCGATGGCGCGGTGCAGAAGTCTGCGCGACGCCAGATTGCTGACGAAGGCGATGAAGTTGCCCGTGTCGGGATAGAGCAGGCTGAACGGAAAAGGATACGCCTGGCTGCGGCGCGAATCGGAGTAGCAGCCGATCGTTTCGAGCGAGATCATCGCCACGATGCGCTCGCCGCGCTGCCGCGAATCGCGCGCATAGACGCGGCTGCCCATGCGCCAGGACTGAAAAAACGGCGGCTCCTCGTTCACAAAGGCCACGAAGCGCAGCGTCCGGGAGTGCCGCTCGGCACGGGCCAGGCGCGCGAGTGCCAGCATCGCGGCGACGCCGCTGGCGTTGTCGTTGGCGCCGGGCGAGCCGATGACCGAGTCGTAGTGCGCACCGATAACGACAATTTCGTCAGCCCGCGGCCCGCCGGAGAGTTCGGCTTCGATGTTGCGAACCGTCAGCCCGCCGGCGTCGAAGCTGTGCTCACGCACTTCGTAGCCCATCCCGCGAAGCTCATCGCGAATGTAATCCGCAGCATCGTTGAGGGCCTTGTAACGGATCAGGTTGCGCTCGCCAATCGTGCCGGCCAGCATCGCGACGTGCTTCTGAAGTTCGGCGCGATTCTCGCGCTCGGGGTCGGTGAGCGGCTCAAATGGCCCTTTGTAAGAGCGCCCCGGGACGCGCGTGCCGTAGAGGACGACAGCCGCGCCAGCGACAATGAGCAGCGCAAACAGGCCCCATCCCCAAATCCATCCCGGGATGCTGCTTGCTCCCGTTGCCATCGCCGCTCCTAGCTCAGAGAATACCTCTTTATTAGCGTCTGTAGAGGGTGGCTTCAGCCAAGCACTACACGGGCTGATACGGCGCTCAGTGCGGTGTGAGGGTGGGACCGGCGTCCACGCTTGTCCTGCTTGACCAGTGTGAGCGAGGACAGACCAGGAGGCCTGTCCTACAAGGTCTACTCGCGGCGGGTAGCGGTTAATTGGACCAGTGGGTCGGCACCGGCCGGTGTCTGAGGGGGTGCCGCAGAAATGGGCTTCAGCGTCTGCGGCGCGCGCCAGTTATCCATCATCGCGGTCTGCTGCACGCACGAAATCGTGCAATAAGGCGCGCAGCTTTTCGGCGTGTAGAACTCGCGGCGGATGTCTCCGCTGGTGTACTCGGCCAGCGGAACGCCGGGCGCGCCGCGTTGCTGCGAGCAGTAGTGCACCAGCCCGTTTTCGCAGATATAGAGGTAGCGCGCGCCGGCCCGGCAACGCCAGTTGTGGGCGCGGCCGTGGGCGATGTCCCACTGGAAACGGTTCAGCCGCGAATAGGAATGCTTCCGCATGCCCATGATTTCTTCGAAGATTCGGCGCTCGCGCTCCACCAGCGGTCTTAGCTGTCCGTGGCCGTCGTGGATGATGCCCACGGTGCTGGTCAGCCCGAGTTCCTGCGCACGGCGAGCCACCACCAGCGCGTCCTCGGAATCTCTCACCCCGCTGCCCAGCACGGAGTTGATGTTGACGTGAAAGTCGGCGTGTTCGGCGAGCAGCCGCAGCTTCTGGTCCAACACCTTCAGGCTTTTCATCGAGACGTCGTCGGGCTGCACGTTGTCGATGCTGATTTGCAGATGGTCGAGCCCGGCGCGGTTCAGCCGCTCGATCCGCTCCGCAGTGAGCAGGTAACCGTTGGTAATGAGCGCGGCGATCATCCCACGGCGGCGAATGCGCTGGATGATCTCGTCGAGCTGCGGATGCAGCAACGGCTCGCCGCCGCTGATGACGATCAACGTGGTGCCGAACGACGCCAGCCGGTCGATCCGCCGGTGCATTTCCTCGAGTGGCACCGGGTCCGAAGAGTCGTCGAACTCGTTGCAGTAGGTACAGGACAAATTGCAGCGCCGCATCGGGATGATGTGCACCTGCACCGGATGCCGCGTGGACAAAATCCCCTTGGCAATCAGCCAGAGCTCACGCATCCGGCGGTTGACGAAGACGAGTTTGCGACGCAGCTTGCGGTTCATCGCGGTGTGTCTGTGCCCAATGCCTGCCTGTTACGCTCCCCTATCGTACACCAGGCACGTGCTGTGGCGCCGCTGATGTAGCGCCGGGTCGTCCGCCAAGGGCGGAGGACCCGGCAGGCTTAAACACCTGTGCCGGGCCACAAGCAGGCCCGGCGCTGCAGCTAGTATCTGACTTTGTCGGTTTTGCGTTCCCACTCGTGGAAGATAGCCAGGGCTTCCTCGCGCATCAGTTGGGTCATGGGGATTTTGCGCGCGCTATGCGGCGCGCCGAGCTGCTCGTAGATGAGCGAATCGTCGAAGCCAGCCCGGGCGGCATCGGCGGCGGTGGATGCGTAGATGACGCGTGCGGGCCGTGCCCAGTAGATCGCGCCCATGCACATCGGGCACGGCTCGCAGGTGGTGTAGATTTCGCAGCCCGTAAGCTGAAAATTGCCGAGTGCCTTGCAAGCCTCGCGGATGGCCACGATTTCGGCGTGCGCTGTGGGGTCATGCGTCGAGGTCACACGGTTGGTTCCCTCGGCGATGATTCTGCCGTCCTTCACGACCAAAGCGGCGAAGGGACCGCCGCTGCCGGAGCGCACGTTCGCGAGCGCCAGCTCAATCGCTCTCTGCATGAAGCCGCTCTGCACAGCCATGCCTTCCTTTTCCTTCTTCAATTCTAACGGAGGTGAGAGACACTTAGTCCGTTTTCTCGGCAGGCGTTGCCGAGTCATCATCCCTGACGGAGTTGTTCGGGGGATTTCAGGAAAGATCAAGGCGCATTGCGGCCGGCCCGGGCCGTGAGGCGAAGAACTGCGCGCGCTGCGCGGCCGAGGGAAACTCATCGCGGTAACGCGCTTCCCAGCGGCTCAGAAACGCGTCCGTCTCTTGCGTCCGCACCAACGCCCAGACGCTCCCGCCGAAGCCCGCCCCGAACGAGGATGCGGCCACGGCGCCAAGTTCCCGCGCGGCGTGCGCCAGCGCAATCGTTTCGGGGATCTGGTTGCCCAGGAGATATTCGGCATTCACCTGCGATTGCGCGACCTGCGCCCCGACTTGTGGCCAATCGCGGCGCTCCAGCGCGTTCACAACGCCGGGAATTATCGTGGCGCTCTCTCCAAAAACGTGCTCGAAACGGTTCCACAGCATGTTGGCAGAGAAATCCGGGTGAGCAGAGCCGAGCAAAATTCCGCGCATCTTTTCCCGGGATGCCGGTGAACTGGCAATGGCCGCGGCGAGGGAGATGTCGCTTCGCTTGGTCGCCGCATTCCAGAGATCGAGGACCGCGCGCGCGGCACGGGAGGCGCGATTGTAGGCTTCCGCGGCGGCGCCGGTCTTTTCCGCCGCAATGCCGCTGACGGCAAGCGCAAATTGAAATTCGTCCGGCAGCGCCACAGTCCTCTCGCAACGGACCGGCAGAAACGAGCAGAGACTCAACTCCCCGGGCTGGCAGCAGAGAATGGCTGTGTGGTCTTCGCTGCCGCCCTGTGTGCCCACGCCGCAGTCGCCCGCGAGCAAGCCAAAATTCTGGCCGTTTTCAATGCAGGCCAGGTAGCCAGCCAGTTCAGTGTCGTTGCAAATGTTGACGAAGTACTCGCGTCGGGCGTGCAGCCGGTTGATCTCGGACAGCGCGAGAAAGACGGATACGATAAACGCGCTCGAACTGGCGAGCCCTGCGGCGGGAGGCAGGTCGCTGGCAAACGCGATGTCGGCGCCGCGCTCTGCGCCGGGAAAATTCCGCGCGATGCGGCGCGCCACGATCTTCGGATAGGCGGTCCACTCGCCGCTGGCCACTTCCAGTTCCGGGTCGAAGTGGAATTCGACAGAGAGGTCGCCTCCAACGTCAAGCAGTCGAATGATGGAGTCTTTGCGCGGCACGGCCATCAGGCAAAAGCCGCGTTCCAGAGCGCAGAGCAGGCTGCGGCCCCCGGCATAATCGGTGTGCTTGCCGAGCACTTCGATGCGGCCCGGAACAAAGTAAGCCAGGGTCTGCTGGTTGACGTCCGCGCCGAGCTTGCGGAGCGCCACCTCCGCACGCGAGAAGAGCGCGCTTTTCGCTGCCGCCGCGGCCTCCGACATTCCCGCATTCTTGAGTTGCTCGCTCATCGCTCCTGCTACAAGCGCACTTCGACGTTGCGCAATCGCGCCGCCACCGCGGGGATGTCGGCGCGGCTCGAGAGGTCCAGAACGCTCGAGCGCATCTTTATGACCTTCAGGCGTTCCCCGAACGCAGTGATGGCAAGCTGCACCGCTTCGGGGAGTTCCAGTTCACCCCGCGCTGACGGTTTGACGGCGGCGCACGCCCGGAAGATGCTCGGACCAAATCGCCAGATGTTCATGCTCACATAGCCCGCGGGGTCTGCGGTTGCCCAAGTGGCTTCGTCAGGCTTCTCGACGATCGCTTCCAGTTCGTCAGCCGCATTGATGCGCAGGATCGCGTATTGCTGCACGCGTGCGGCCGGGATATTCCCTTCGCGAACGAGCGTCTCCCGCTCGAAGGCCACCAGTCCCGGCCGACCCAGTTCGAGCAGCGCGCGGTAGGCTTCGAGCGGGTAATAGTTGTCGGAATTGAGCACGACGAACTCAGAGCCCTCGACAAATTCCCGCGCCGCAAGCAGCGCATCGGCGGTGCCCAGCGGTTTCTCCTGAATCGCGAACTCGAGGGTGAATCGCTGCGGCGGTATCTTTTTCGTGTAGTAATCGCGCACGGCGTCATGCTCGGGGCCCACGACCAGGCAGATCCTGCGGAAACCCGCGTCGGCGAGCGCACTGAGGACGTAATCGAGGAAAGGTCGCCCGACGGGGATCAGCGCCTTCACGCCAGTGTCGGCGATGCGGGACTGCTCGCCGGCGAGGGTTACCGAATCGTCGGTGCGGCGCATCCGCTTGCCCAGACCGCGCGCTAGAATCACCGCGGGAATGATTTCTGATGCCATGCGCCACCCGTGGTCAGTTTGCCGCCGCTCCCGACCAAAGTCGAGGCAGGAGACGCAATAAGCCGGCCCCGCTCACCACGAACACGGCGAGCCAAACAAAGCCCTGCGCGGGCTTGCCATAGAGGAAACTGCCCGCGCCGAAGAGCGAGGCGTAAACGAACGCGCAGCCCAGCGTCCATCCCAGCATCGCCAACGGCAACCGGTCCGGCGAAGAGCCTGCGCCCGACTCTTCGCGGATGCCGTTCCAGCCCGGGCCGGCGGGGCGCACCAGCCGGTAGAACGAAACCAGCGTCGCGCGCTCGGTGGGCCGCGAGAGGTAGGCGACCGCAAGCCACACGATTGTGGTGGCGCCGACCGTCAGGGGCAGGGTGATGTACGTGGGAAACGCGTAGCCCATCTTCGCGGCCACTGCAAACCCCACCGCGACCAAAAACGAGCTGACCATCGCCGCGATTTCGCACCACGCGTTCACTCGCCACCAGAACCATCGCAGCAGATAAACGAAGCCCGTGCCCGCAGTTATCGAGAGCATGAACTCGAACGCCTGCCGCGCCGATTTGAACGCAAAGGTCATCAGCGCCGCGAGCACCATCAACAGTGCGGTGACGATGCGTCCGACCAGGACATAGTGCTTTTCCTCCCGCCCCGGCTTCAAGAAGCGGCGATAAAAATCGTGAACGACGTAGGACGTCCCCCAGTTTAGGTGCGTCGCTAGCGTCGAGACATAGGCTGCCAGCAGCCCTGCCACCATCAAGCCTAGGAATCCGGCGGGCAGGAATTTCAGCATCGCCGGATAGGCCATGTCGTGCCCGATGAGTTTCGAGTCCACCCCAGGAAACGCGCGCTCGATGTCGGAAAGCTGCGGGAAAACGAGCATCGAAGCAAGTGCGACGATTATCCACGGCCAGGGCCGCAGCGCATAGTGCGCGAAGTTAAAAAACAGCGTGCCGGCGAGCGCGTCCTTTTCGCTTTTTGAGGCCAGCATGCGCTGGGCGATGTAACTGCCGCCGCCCGGCTCCGCTCCCGGATACCACACCGACCACCACTGGATCGCCAGCGGAATGATCAACACGGAAATCGTCAGGTCCCAATCGTTGAAGTCGGGCAGCAGGCTGAGTGCGTGCGGGTTCACGCGGCGGAACAGCTCGCTCAAGCCGCCGACCTGCGGCTGCTTCACCGCATAGTAGGCCGCTGCAAACGAGCCCGTCATGGCGATGCCGAACTGGATGAAGTCGGTGACCAGCACGCCCCACAGGCCCGACGTCGCTGCAAACAGCACGTTCAGCACCGCGCACACGATCAGCGTCTGCCACATCGGCCAGCCCAGCAGGATGTTGGCGATCTTTACCGCCGCCAGGTTGACCGAAGCCATGATCACGCAGTTGAAAAGCAGCCCTAGATAGATGGCCCGAAAGCCGCGCACCCACATCGCGGGCTTGCCGGAGTAGCGGATTTCGTAAAACTCGAGATCGGTCAGCACGCGCGAGCGGCGCCACAGGCTGGCATAGAAAAAGACAGTGGTCATCCCTGCCAGCAGGAACGCCCACCAGGCCCAGTTGTTGGCCACGCCTTTTTCGCGGACGAAATTGGTGACCAGGTTGGGCGTGTCGGTGCTGAAGGTCGTCGCCACCATGGAGACGCCCACCAGCCACCACGGCGCCGAGCGTCCCGCGGCGAAAAATTCTCCGGTGTTCGCCCCGGCGCGCCGCATCAACAGCACCGCCGGCAGGAAGGTCACGAAAATTGAAGCGACGACGATGATCCAGTCGAGGGTAACGAGCTGCAAGCCGTGCCTCCGACAACGCGCGCGGACTCCCTGCGCTGCGCGAACCGCGAACAATACCATAGAGGCAGGTTTTGTAGCGGCCGACTTTATGTCGGCCATTACGACGGCAGCGGAAACATTAGCCGTAGTACAATAATCTCGAAAGGCCGAGACTCCGCGCCCGTCTGGCCTTTGCTGCCGGTTCTCTCCGGCAGATTTCCTTATTGGACTGCCAAGTGTCCACCACCTCGACGCAACTGGCCGAGGCACGGCAACTGCTGGCCGAGCCTGCGGGCTACATCTACAACATCATGCGCTTTTCGCTGCATGACGGCCCGGGCATCCGCACAACAGTTTTTTTCAAAGGCTGCCCGCTGCGCTGCTGGTGGTGTCACAACCCGGAAAGCCAGGAGCCCAAGCCGCAGCTTGTGTATTTCGCAGACCGCTGCTTGCAGTGCGGTGACTGCATACCGATCTGTCCTAACGGCGCAGTGCGCTGGGTGAACGGCGCAATCTCGATGGACGGCGCCTGCCGCAGTTGCGGCACCTGCGTGGATTTCTGCGCAGCCGGCGCACGCGAATTGATGGGCCGTTGGATGACGGTCGCGGAAACGCTCGCCGAAGTCGAGAAGGACTCCGTTTTCTACGATGAATCCGGCGGCGGTGTCACGTTTTCGGGCGGCGAGCCGCTGCTCCAGCCGGAATTTCTCGGAGCGCTGCTCGATGCCTGCCGCGCGCGCGGAATTCACACCGTGGTGGACACCTCAGGTCTCGCGCCCCGCGATGTTCTGCTGCGCCTCGCCACCAGAACCGACCTCTTCTATTACGACGTGAAGCTGGTGGATTCGGAAAAGCATCGGCACTACATCGGCGCGCCAAACGAAATCATCCTCGAAAACCTGGAGGCGCTGGCCCATGCGGGCGCGGCGGTGGTGGTGCGCTTCCCGGTGATTCCCGGCGTCAACGATGGCGAAGCGGACGTGGCTGCACTCGGCGCGTTGCTCGCGCGGCTGGGGCTGCTGCAGCTTCACCTGTTGCCGTACCACAAAATCGGCATTGAGAAATATCGCCGACTGAATCTGCCCTATCAGATGAACGGTGTGCAGCCGCCCTCGCGCGAGCGGCTCGCTCAGATCGCCGCACAACTCGAAGCGCAGGGCCTGTCCGTGCGAATTGGAGGCGCGTGATGAACGAACGTGTGGCTCGCTTGCGACAACAAAGCCTCGACGCCAAGCCGTGGGTTTCGATGGAGCGCGCCCAACTCATCACCGAGTTCTACAGGACTGCCGGCGTGATGTTGGCGCCCGTGCGCCGCGCCCTGGCTTTCCGTCACCTGATGGAGAACAAGACCATCTACATCGGCGAAGGCGAGCTCATCGTTGGCGAGCGCGGCCCCGCCCCCAAGGGCACGCCTACCTTCCCGGAACTCTGCTGCCACAGCAGGGAGGACCTCGACATCCTCGACACGCGGCCAAAGATTTCCTACCGCGTGGACGAGGCCGCCACGCGGATTCATCGCGACGAGATCATTCCTTTTTGGCGTGGAAACTCGATGCGCGATCTCATCTTCCGCGAGATGACGCCGGCGTGGCGCGACGCCTATGAGGCGGGCATCTACACCGAGTTCATGGAGCAGCGCGCGCCGGGGCACACCGTGCTCGGCGACGTCATCTACCGCAAGGGCCTGCTCGATCTGAAGGCGGAAGCCGAGGCTGCCCTTACCCGTCTGGATTTCTTCAACGATCCCGACGCTTACAGCAAGCAGGAAGAATTGAAATCGATGGTCATCGCCGCCGATGCGCTTATCCACTTCGCCGTGCGGCATGGGAAGAAAGCAATTGAGCTGGCCGCCTCGGAGACGAACCCACAGCGGAAGGCCGAGCTGGAAAAAATCGCCGAGGTGTGCCGGCGCGTTCCCGCACACGCCCCGCGCAATTTCTGGGAAGCGTTGCAGGCCTACTGGTTCGTGCACCTCGGCGTCATCACCGAGCTGAACACCTGGGATTCTTTCTGCCCGGGGCATCTCGACCAGCACTTGGAGCCTTTTTACAAGAAAGGTTTGGCAGACGGGAGTCTGACACGCGAGTCGGCGCGCGAACTGCTGCAATGCTTCTGGATCAAATTCAACAACCAGCCCGCGCCCCCAAAAGTCGGTGTGACCGCCGCTGAAAGCGGCACCTACACCGACTTCTGCAACATCAATACCGGCGGCCTCCGCGCCGATGGCTCCGACGCAGTCAACGAAGTCACTTTCCTGCTTCTCGACGTGATTGACGAGATGCACCTGCTCCAGCCGTCGAGCAACCTGCAACTCAGCAAGAAAAGCCCCGACCGGTTCCTGAAGCGAGGGCTCGAAATTGTGCGCCAGGGATGGGGGCAGCCATCCATCTTCAATGCGGATGCCGTGGTCGAAGAACTCGTGCGGCAGGGGAAATCCATCGAAGACGCGCGGGCGGGCGGCACCTCGGGCTGCGTCGAGACCGGCGCGTTCGGCAAGGAAGCTTACATCCTGACCGGCTATTTCAATCTCACGAAAGTGCTCGAAATCGCGCTGAATAACGGCACCGATCCGCGCACAGGCAAAAAAATCGGCGCGAAAACCGGCGACCCGCGCACGTTCACGAATTACGATGAACTGTTCACCGCGTTCCGTCGGCAACTGCACCACTTTGTGGACATCAAGGTGCGCGGCAACAATGTCATCGAGCGGCTCTATGCGGCGCATATGCCTGCCCCGTTCCTTTCACTCCTGGTGGAAGACTGCATCGCCAGGGGCCGGGACTACAACGACGGCGGGCCGCGTTACAACACGACCTACATGATGGGCGTCGGGCCGGGCAGTTGCACCGACAGTCTTGCCGCCATCCGCCATCACGTCTTCGACCGGAAAGACATTTGCATGGGCGAATTGCTCGATGCGCTCGCGTCGAATTTTGAAGGCCGCGAAAAGCTTCGCTTGCGCCTGTGGAACAAATCGCCGAAGTACGGCAACGACGATGCGTATGCCGACGCCATCCTGGCCGACGTCTTCAACGCCTACTTCGACGAAATCAATGGCCGGCCCAACACGAAGGGCGGCAGCTATCGCGTCAACTATCTCTCCACCACGTGCCACGTCTATTTCGGCTCGGTGACCGGCGCGACGCCCGACGGCCGTCGCGCGTGGGAGCCGCTCTCGGACGGCATTTCGCCCGTGCAGGGCGCCGACCGCTACGGCCCGACCGCGGTTATCAAATCCGCGGCAAAAATGGACCACCTGCGCACCGGCGGCACGCTGCTCAACCAGAAATTCACACCGCAACTTCTTGAGACCGACGAGAACCTCGACAAGCTCGCACATCTCGTCCGCTCTTACTTCCGGCTCGACGGCCACCACATCCAGTTCAACGTGGTCACCGCAGAAACGCTGCGCGCTGCGCAAGCCAACCCGGAAAAGTACCGCGACCTGATCGTGCGTGTTGCCGGTTACAGCGACTACTTCTGCGATCTGACCCCGGCGCTGCAGAACGAGATCATCGCCCGCACCGAGCACCGTGAACTCAGCGGAGTTCCCGCACTCGCACCGACGGAATCGGGGCGAGCCGCAGAAATCCTTGAGGAGTCCGGCGCTCGCAAGTAAAGTGGGCGCCGCCCGTCCGGAACCTGGAACCTCTCCGAGGGAGAACGTCCATGAAAACCTGTATTCGTGTCCTGCGTGGCATTGCTGTCAGCGCTGTTGTGCTTTTTCTCCTGGCTCCAACGCTGGGCCGCAGCCAGCAGAGCGACTTGCCCTATCGCAATTCAAAACTTCCCGTCTCTGATCGTGTGCGCGACTTGCTCGGGCGCATGACCTTAGAAGAAAAAGTCGGCCAGCTCCAGTGCGAAATCGGCCAGATGCAGGGGCGCGATGCGGTCGTCAAAGGCGGCGTCGGCAGCCTGGCTGTCCCTGTGCGGAATTTCGGCGCGCGCGCGGCTGCCGAGGAAACCAACCGCCTCCAGCGCATCGCTGTCGAGCAAACACGCCTGGGCATTCCGCTGCTGATTCACGACGAAGCGCTGCACGGCTTGGTGGGCCGCGAGGCGACCAGTTTTCCGCAGGCCATCGGCCTGGCGGCAACGTGGGACCCGGCGCTGATGGAAGAAGTGGCCACTGTCATCGCGCGGCAGACGCGCAGCCGCGGCATACGTCACGTGCTCTCGCCGGTCATCAACATTGCGCGCGACGTCCGCTGGGGACGCGTCGAAGAAACCTACGGCGAAGACCCGTTCCTGACCGCGCGGATGGGCGCGGCGTTCTGCAAAGTGATCGAGCGCGAAGGCGTCGTCTCCACGCCGAAGCATTACGCTGCCAACGTCGGCGATGGCGGCCGCGACAGCAACCCGGTCCACTTTTCCGAACGCCTGCTGCGCGAAATCTATTTTCCTGCGTTCAAGGCCTGCATCCAGGAAGGCCACGCGCGCTCGGTCATGGCCGCCTATAACTCGGTGGATGGCGTACCGGCGACGGCTAACCACTGGCTGCTCACCGACGTTTTGCGCAACGAGTGGGGCTTCACCGCCTTCGTCGTATCCGACTACGGCTCGGTCGGCGGCATCCTCACGCAGCATCACGCCGCCGCCACGCGCGAGGAGACAGCGAAGCTTGCGTTGGATGCAGGACTCGACATCGAGTTGCCGGGCGTCGCCTACTACGGCCAGCCGCTGCTCAACGCCATCCGTGCAGGTTCGATCTCGCAGTCCGTGCTGGACACCGCCGTGAGTCGTGTCCTCCGCGCGAAGTTCGAGCTGGGGCTCTTCGACAATCCCTACGTGGATCCTGCGGAAGCCGTGCGTGGCAACGATACACTGGAGCAGCGCGCGCTGGCTCTGCGCGCCGCGCACCAAGCCATCGTCCTGCTGAAAAACGAGGGCAACCTGCTGCCGCTCAAGAAAGACATCCGTTCCATCGCGGTCATCGGGCCGAATGCGGACGCGGCGCGGCTGGGCGGCTACAGCGGTTTCGGGATGAAAGTGGTCACCGTGCTCGAAGGCATCCGCGCGAAGCTTCCCACTGCACGGATTCAATACGTCAAGGGCAGTGAGCTTGAAGCCGCCGGGCTGCCTCCCATCCCCACGGCGAATCTGTTTCCGCCTGCGGCACAAGCCGGCGCGCACGGCTTGCGCGGAGAGTACTTCGACAATATGACGCTTTTGGGGCAGCCGGTGCTGGTCCGCACCGACCCGGTGGTGAATTTCGATTGGGAAGGCGGCGCGCCAGATCCGAAGCTCCCGGCAGACCGTTTCTCGGTGCGCTGGATCGGCGCGCTCGTGCCCAGCGCGAGCGGGGTCTACAAGCTCAGTGTTACCACCGACGATGGCGTGCGCGTCTGGGTTGACGGAAAACAGGTCGTGGATAGCTGGTTCGACCGCGGCGCCTCCGCCGATTTCTTCACGCTGAAGCTCGAAGCGGGGCGTCGCTACGACCTGCGCATCGAGTATTACGAAAACGGCGGCTCGGCGTCGGCGAGCCTGGGATGGAACGTGCAGGCGGACGCAAGCGCGGAGCTTCAGCGCGCTGTCGCGGCTGCGCGCCAGTCCGACGCCGCTGTCATTGTCGCCGGATACCCCGAAGGTGAAGGCCGCGACCGCGCTGGTTTGAATCTGCCTGCGGCGCAGGAAGAATTGATCCGCGCGGTGGCCGGCACCGGCGTGCCGACCGTCGTGGTGCTGATGGGTGGTAGCGCCGTCACCATCGGCAACTGGGGCGATCTGGTGCCCGCCGTCGTCGAAGCGTGGTACGCAGGCGAGGAAGGCGGTAACGCCATTGCCGACGTGCTCTTCGGCGACTACAATCCCGGCGGAAAACTGCCCATCACCTTTCCGCAAACTGTCGGCCAGGTGCCCCTGTACTACAACACCAAGCCCACCGGACGCGGCTACGACTACATCACCGTCAGCGGCAAACCGCAGTTTCCCTTCGGCCACGGGTTGAGCTACACAAAATTCGCTTACAGCAATCTCCGCATCACGCCGAAGGCAATTGCGCCGACCGGCAACGTTGAGGTGCGCGTGGATGTGCAAAATACCGGTGCGCGCGCGGGCGACGAAGTGGTGCAGCTCTATCTGCATGACGTCGTGGCCAGCGTCACGCGCCCGCTCAAGGAACTGAAAGGCTTTCAGCGAATTTCTTTGGCCCCGGGCGAAACGAAAACCGTCACTTTCCGCCTGACGTCTGAGCACCTGGAGATGCTCGACCGGGAATTGAAAACCGTCGTCGAACCCGGCATTTTTGAAGTGCTGGTGGGTAGCTCCTCGGACGATATTCGCCAGAAGGCGACCTTCGAGGTGCGCGCCTTGTGATTGGGTGCTGAAAAAAAACTTATGGTGAGTCATCCCGAGCCCCGATGCCCGCCGTAGGCGGATATCGGGGCGAGGGATCTGCACTTTCGGAAGGATCCTAATGCGCAGGTTTTCATTCTTGAGCTTGCTCGTGTGTGTGATCGCCGCGCTTGCGTGTGCGCTGTCGACGGGGCCGTTGCGAGTGGGCGCGCAGGCGCAGCCGGGAATCGTCATCGAAGTGACGCGGCCTGACGATGCCGCCGTGCGGCAAAACACCTTCATCAACGGCTACCGCCGCGCGATCAGCGGCACCTCCATGAAGTATCACTCGTCGCACCCTGACGCGGAAGATGCGCTCATCGTCCGCGCGCGGCGCGACGTCCATTCCATTTCCTGGGAGACCGACCCGCTGCCGGAAACGACGCCCGGCGAGTCCTACCAGTTCGTGTGGCTCGCGGGCCTCGAGCGCCAGGGCTGGAGCAAAGACCAGCCCAGCCACACCTTCGAGTTCCGCATCAACAGTGAGCCGTGGTTCACGTTTGAAAACTACCGCAACGACGCGGGCCTGAAGTGGAAACGCGAAGGGCGCGACGGCGCCGAGCTCTCCTTCGAATCTTCGACCATCGACAAATTCGGCGACGTCTTCGGCCACATGGTCCTCACGTTGCCAAAGCAGGGCTTCCGCCCGGGCGAAACCCTCCTGCTCGAAGTCGTCGGCGAAGATGCCGAGAGCCCTGACTGGTACATGACCTTCCAGTACCGCTTCAATTTCACGCCGCGGTTGCGGATGGAGCCGGTGCTGCTGCGTGAGGCTTCCGGCTCGGCGCAAGTTCTCCGCCTCAGCCTCGACACGCTTTCCAGCGGCGACACCGTCAAAATCACGCGCCCCGGCCGCGAGCCCATCAGCCAGCGACTCAAGCTCGGCGGAAATATTTTGCTGCTTCCGACCGATGTGGTGACTTCGGAAACGCAGATGCCGGTCACCTTTCGCGTGAACGCCGAAACAATCGACCAGTTTCGCGTGACCCTGAAGCCGATCGTCCGGCGCGACATCTATCTCCTTTCCTATTCGCACAACGACATCGGCTACACCGACCTGCAAACCGACGTGGAACGCAAGCAGTGGCGCAACCTCGACCAAGCGCTCGAACTCATCCGCAAGACGCGCGATTTTCCGCCTGAGGCGCGCTTCCGCTGGAACTTCGAAACCATCTGGTCGCTCGAATCGTGGCTCCAGAAGGCGTCGGCGGAGCAGAAGCAGGAGTTTTTCGCCGCAGTGAAGGAAGGCAGCCTCGGCGTCACCGCGCTCTATGCCAACATGCTGACGGGCTTGGCCACCGATGTCGAGATGAGCCACTTCTTTGATTTCGCACGACGCCTGCGCGCCGAATACGGGATCGAAATCAACACCGCGGCTACTTCCGACGTGCCCGGCTTCACCTGGGGGATCGTTCCGGCGCTCGCGCACAGTGGCGTGAAGTATTTCGCCTCGGGCCCCAACACCGGCGACCGCATCGGCTACACGCTTCAAGCCTGGGGCGACAAACCGTTTTACTGGCTCTCGCAATCCGGTGAAGAGAAGGTTTTGTTCTGGGTGGCGGGCGTCGGCTACTCGAGTTTTCACGAAGGCGAGCTGAGCAAGCTCGGTGACGAGAAGATTTTCAAGCTGCTGCGCGGACTGGAAGAGACCGGCTATCCCTACTCGATCATCCACCTGCCCTACACGACTGGGGGCGATAACGGCCCGCCCGATCCCACGCTGCCGGAATTTGTGCGCCACTGGAACGAACGCCACGTCACCCCGCGACTCATCATCGCCACGCACGAGCAGATGTTTCGCGAATTCGAAAAGCGCCACGGTGCATCGCTGCCGACCTACGCCGGAGACTTCACGCCCTACTGGGAAGATGGCGCGGCGTCCACGGCGCTTGAAACCGCGATGGCGCGCGCGGCGGTCAGCCGGCTTGTGCAGGCCGAAGCGCTCTGGGCGATCTACGCGCCGGAAACTTTTCCGGAGCGCAAGTTCGCGGAGGCTTGGCGGAACATTGCGTTCTGGGACGAGCACACCTGGGGCGCGGACAAGAGCGTCACCGATCCCGACCTGCCCTTCGTGAAAGGCCAGTGGGAATTCAAGCGACAATTCGCTGTGCGTGCCGACCAGCAATCGCGCGAACTTCTGTCGCGGATCCTGGCTTCGCCGGTCGCGCCGGGCACCAAGCAGCCTGCCAACGAAATTGCCATCGATGTGTACAACACCACTTCGTGGCCGCGCACAGATGTCGTGTTTCTGAGCGAGGAACAGAGCTCTATCGGGGACGGCGTCGTGGATGCGGCGGGGAAGTTGGTGCCGTCTCAACGCCTCACGGATGGACGACTCGCCATCCTTGCCTCAGAGATTCCTCCCATGGCCGCGAAGCGATTCGTTGTTCGCAAGGGAAACTCCTATGCATCGGGCGCCGCGAAGGCGGCGGCCAATCGAATTGAAAATAACATTCTCGCCGTCGTTGTGAACGAAAAGACGGGCGCGATCGAGTCACTCCGCTGGAAAACGACTGGAGCCGAACTGGTGGATCGTACAAAACGCGCGGGCTTGAACCAGTACCTTTATGTTGCCGGCCGGAATCCGGAAAACGCGCGCGGCCTGACCAACGTGAAGGTTTCGGTCAAGGAACACGGGGCTTTGGTTGCGTCGTCACTCGTCGAGGCGGACGCGCCGGGTGCGAAGCATTATTCGAGCGAGATCCGCGCCGTCAGCAGGCTGCCGCGCGTGGACATCGTCACCACGATTGACAAACTGGCCGTGCGCGAAAAAGAAGGCGTGCACATCGCGTTCCCGTTCGCCGTGCCCGGCGGCACGGTGCGCTACGACGTCGCCAGCGGCATCGTTCGCGCCGAAGCCGACCAGTTGCCCGGCGCCTGCAAGAATTTTTCTTCCGTCGAGAGCTGGGTGGATGTTTCGAACGCCGACTATGGTGTTACCTGGGCCACACCAGATGCACCGCTGTTCGAAATCGGCGGCATCAATGCTGAATTGCCGTGGATGAGAACGCTCCCCCCGACGCAGGCCATCTATTCATACGTAATGAATAATTATTGGCACACGAACTACAAGGCCGATCAGGAAGGCTCGGCGACGTTTCGCTACTCGCTGATGCCCCACGCCGCTTTTCGCCCGGATGCCGCCGCGCGTTTCGGCCGCGAACGGCGCGAGCCGCTCATCGCCATGGTTGCAGACCCGGCCAGCCCGCCGCCGACTTCACTGTTTCGCATCGAGCCGGCGGGTGTGCTCGTTTCCTCGGTGAAGCCCATCGCCGGCGGGGGAGCGTGGTTACTGTATCTCTACAACTCCTCTGCCTCTGCGCAAAAAGTGAAATTGGCCTGGCGGGATTCGTTGCCCATCGAATTGCACCGCAGCGATCCCTCCGGCGCCGAGCTGGCGCCGCTGGCTGGCGAATTCGCCCTCGCCGCCTACGGCACAGCCCACATTCGCGTGGATCGCCTCCCAGTCCAACGCTAGCGGTTGGCGGGAATCAAGGGGCGGTGTGTGTCCTCTCGAGGAATCTGCACTTCTACGGCCGACTCCCTGATTTCGATACTCCCTTTCATCCGGATGTCACGCGACGAGCTTCCCACCAGGATTTCGTAATTGCCCGGCTCTTGGACCCAGAGGTTCTTCTGCTCGTCGAAGTAGCGAAACGCCGGACGAGTGAGCGTGATCGACGTGTCTCTACTTTCTCCAGGCTTCAGCTCGACTCTTGCGAACCCCTTGAGTTCTTTCTCCGGCCGGTCCACCGCGCTCTTCACTGCGTGCAGGTACACCTGCACCACCTCTGCGCCGGCGCGTTTTCCTGAGTTTTTCACCTTGAGGCTCACCTGCACCGACCCGTCTTTCTGTCGCGCGACCTTCAAGCCACTGTACTCGAATTTCGTGTAGGAGAGTCCGTGGCCGAAGGGAAACAGTGGCTCGATGCCATGCTTATCGAGCCAGCGGTAGCCGACATAAATGCCTTCTGCATAGTCGTCGACGAGACTCGGGTCCTTGTAACTCTTGAACGCCGGCGAATCGTTCGCGTTGCGTATGAACGACGTCGGCAGCTTGCCAGAAGGATTTGCGTCACCGAATAGAACTCGCGCGATCGCTCGCCCGCCTTCCTGGCCCGGATACCAAGCCTGCAACACCGCGGGCACTTTCGCGAGCCAGGGATCCATGGCAATCGCCGAGCCGGTCTGGTTCACAACGACGGTTCGCGGATTGGCATTCGCCACCGCTGCGACCAGGTGATCCTGCCGCGGCAAATCCAGCGACGCCCGGTCGGAGCCTTCGCTTTCGAAGCGGTACGAAAGCCCCGTGAAGACCACGGCCACGTCTGCTTTCTCCGCCAGTTCCGCCGCCTGTTGAATCGTGTCCTGGCCGGGCACATCCCATCCGACCGCAAGCAGTGGAATGCCGCCCGAAAAACCAAATTCTATGCGGACGTCGTATGCCTTACCGGCTTCGAGCGGCGCGGAAGCAGTGTGCAACTCGGTGCGACGCCGGCCCCAGTGGTCCACGAGCAACTGGCCGTCGAGGTAGAGCCGCACGCCGCCGTTGTTCACAAAGTGAAACTGGTAGGTGCCCGTCGCGGGCGGTAAAAGCTTGCCGGTCCAGCGCACAGAGAATTCGTTGCGGTTGTCGGGGCGGCGCAGTCGCGGGTCGGGCGCATCGAGGCCCCAATTGGAGCCGATGGCCTCGTCGAGCCGCGTGAGCACGGGCTCGCCCTGCAACTCCACGTTCGCGAAATATTCGGCCCATAACCCGTGCGCGCCCTGCGACGCGTTCGGCGGCGTGAGATATTCCGCCGGCAGCGGCAGAACGTCGTTTTCCTCCGCGGCCCCCGCCGCAAACAGAATGCGCACATCTTTTCCGGCAAGTTCGCGGATGCCCTCCAGCGCGGAGATGCCGTAGAGCGGTCGCACCAGCGAGCTGCCTCCGCCGCCGGTGCGCGCCACCGCCGCGGTGGGCCCGATCACTGCCAGCGTCTTGATAGCCTTCCTGTCGAGCGGCAGCAGCCCGCCGTCATTTTTCAAGAGCACCATTCCTTCTTCGGCGGCTTCGCGCGCCAGCTCGATGTGGTCCTTCCGCTCGATCACCGTCGGGTCTTCTTTTTCCTCCCGGTCGAACAGACCCATCTCGAATCGCACGCGCAGCAACCGCCGGATTTTCTCGTCAATGACCGCCTCGCTCACTTCGCCTGCCTTCACCGCGGCAAGCAACTTGTCGCCGAAAAATTGGCCGCGCGGCATTTCCAGGTCGAGGCCGTTGTTGGCCGCTTTTGCCGTGCTGTGCGTTGCGCCCCAGTCAGAAACGACGACGCCGGCGAATCCCCACTCTTTTTTCAAAATCGAATTGAGCAGGTAGTCGTTCTCGCTGCACCAGTCACCGCGAAATTTGTTGTAGGCTGCCATCAGCATCTTCGCACCGCCTTCCTGAACGGCGCTCTGGAATGCCGGCAGATAAATTTCACGCAGGGCGCGCTCGCTGGCGCGCACGTCGAGCTGCGTCCGCGACCACTCCTGGTTGTTCAGCGCATAGTGTTTCACGCAGGCGAGGGCGCCTTCGCTCTGCACGCCGTTGATGAAGTTGACGGTCATTCGCCGCGCCAGAAACGGGTCCTCGCCGTAGCTTTCGAAGTTGCGCCCGCCGAGCGGAAAGCGATGGATGTTCACGCACGGCCCCAGCAGGACGTTGCGGCCCTTCGAGCGCAGTTCGCGCCCCATCGCCGCGCCCACGCGGTTGACCAGCGATTCGTCCCAACTGGCGGCCAGCGCGATTGGCGCGGGAAACGCGGTCGCGTTGCCCCAGCGCACGCCCGCCGGGCCGTCCGACATCCGCAGGGGCGGAATGCCCAGGCGCTCGTTCGGCCGTGTATCGAAACCGGTGCCGGAAAGCTGCTCGATTTTTTCTTCGAGCGTCATCCGCGCGAGCAGGTCTTCCACGCGGCGTTCGACTGGCGCGTCGCGCTGTTTGTAGAGGGGCGTGTCGGATTGTTGCGCGCCCACCGACAGCAGCACTGCGCCCAGCGCCGCAGACAGGAGCAGGGAACTGGCAAATCGTTTTGAATGGCTCATGAGTCTTCTCCGCAGTGCCATCTTAGTCGCGCGCGAGGGCGCTCGCCACATCGGACCGCAGAAATTTCTTGGCCGCGCCCGCTTGCTTCTTGTCCTTGCGCCACGGAGGGGCTAGAGTGCGCGATGACACGGTTGGCCCAACTCGATTGCAGGGTGCTTCGATGACACTTCACGCTTTTTTTCTTCGCTTTGCCATTTTGCTCGCCGCGATTTCGCTGGTTACCTACGCGCCACAGCAGCCCGCGGCGCAGAAACTGGAAGAATGGCAAGACGTCAGCATCGCGCACATCAACTCCGAGCCGATGCACGTCACCTACGTCCCCTACGACACCGCAGAGCAGGCCCTGCGCAACGACTTCAAGAATTCGCCCTACATCCTTTCGTTAAACGGGGCCTGGAAATTCAAGTGGGTTCCCAACGTGGACGACCGGCCCGCGGATTTCTTCAAGGACGCCTACGACACCAGCCAGTGGGCTGATTTTCCGGTCCCCAGCAACTGGGAGTTTAAGGGCTACGGCATGCCCCGATATATGAACAGCGCGTACACGTTCGGCTCGCAGCCGCCACAGCCGCCCATGGTGCCCCGCGAGGGCAATCCCGTTGGCTCGTACAAGCGCACCTTCCGCCTTCCGGCGAACTGGAAGGGCCGCGAAGTGTTTCTCCAGTTCGGTGCGGTGAATTCGGCCTTCTACGTTTGGGTCAACGGGCAGTTCGTCGGCTACAGCCAGGACAGCAAGACTCCCGCCGAGTTCAACATTACGAAATTTCTGCGCGACGCCGAAAACAGCGTCGCGTTCCAGGTCTATCGCTACAGCGTGGGCAGCTATCTTGAAGCGCAGGACATGTGGCGCATCAGCGGCGTCGAGCGCGGCATCCAGCTCTTCTCGACGCCGAAGGTTTACCTCCGCGATTTCTTCGCGCGCGCCGGGCTCGATGAGAAATTCGTGGACGGCAAGCTGAGCGTCACCGTGAGCCTGCGCAGCCTGCTCGACCGCGCCGTGGAGCACTACCGCGTGCAACTCCAGCTCTACGACGCCCAACGCAAACCGGTATTTGCCAAGCCCGTGGAGAAGCAATTCAGCCTGGCCGCCGGCGCCTCGAGCGACATCGAGTTCGAGCAGAATGTCTCCGCGCCCGCGCACTGGACCGCGGAAACACCGAACCTTTATTCGCTCGTGCTGACACTGCAGGATGACAAGGGCAAATCAATTGAAGTGGTCACGCACAAGATCGGCTTCCGCAACGTGGAGATCCGCGGCGGGCAGTTGCTGGTGAACGGCGTGCCCATCTACATCAAGGGCGTCGACCGCCACGAGCACGACCCTGTCGAGGCTCGCGCGATCCCCGAAGAGCGCATGCGCCAGGACATCCAGTTGATGAAGCAGTTCAACATCAATGCCGTCCGCACCAGCCACTATCCGAACAATCCTTACTGGTACGAGCTGTGCGATGAGTACGGGCTCTATGTGATCGACGAGGCCAACATCGAATCGCACGGCATGGGCTATCGCCCGGAGCGCACGCTCGCCAACAAGCCCGAGTGGCGCGCGCTGCACATGGACCGCACCCAGCGCCTGGTCGAGCGCGACAAAAACCATCCCTCGGTCATCATCTGGTCGCTCGGCAACGAAGCTGGCAACGGCCCCAACTTCGTGGCCACCTACGATTGGGTCAAGCAGCGCGACACCTCGCGGCCCGTGCAGTACGAGCGCGCCCAGCTCGGATCGAACACCGACATCTACGTGCCGATGTACATGCAGATCCCCAGCCTGCTGCGCTACGTCGAAAAAGAACAGACGCGCCCGCTCATCATGTGCGAATACGCGCACGCCATGGGCAACAGCGTCGGCAACTTGCAGGACGATTGGGACGTCATCTACGCCCACCGCCAGTTGCAGGGCGGACTCATCTGGGACTGGGTGGACCAGGGCATCTGGAAAACCAACGAGCGCGGCGAGAAATTCTTTGCCTACGGCGGCGACTTCGGCGACAGCCCCACCGATGGAAATTTCCTGTGCAACGGTCTGGTCCTGCCCGACCGCACCCCGCACCCGCACGCCTGGGAAGTGAAGAAGGTCTATCAGTACGTCAAAGTTGAGCCGGCGGATTGGCAACGCAACCAGTTCAAGATTACCAATCGCTACGATTTCATCCCGGTCGACGGCTTTGAGATTTCCTGGAAGCTGGTCGCGGAAGACAAGGTGCTCGCCACGGGGAAACTCCCGCCGCAGAAGATTCCCGCGCGCAGTTCGGCCACGGTGACGATTTCGATCCCCGCGATGGATCCCCAGCCCGGCGTCGAATATTTCCTCACCTTCAGCAGCCGCACCACAAAGGCCACGCCGCTCATTCCCGCCGGCTTCGAAGTGGCTTGGGACCAGCTTGCCGTGCCAGTTTCGAAGCCTGTCGAGACAAAAGTGGACCTGAATCGCATGCCGACGCTGCAAATGACCGATTCCCCGGCAGAAATTTCCGTGCAGGGCCGCGACTTTTCTCTCGCCTTCGACAAGCGCGCCGGGACGATTCGCTCGTTCCGCTATAGGAACACCGAGTTGATTCGCACCGGCCCCATTCCCGATTTCTGGCGCGCCCCCACCGACAACGATTTTGGCTACCGTATGCCGGTGCGGCTCGCACTGTGGCGCGAAGCGGGCCCGAAACGCGCGGTGAATTCCGTCACCGCAAAGCAGATTTCCGACAAAGAAATTCAGATTCGCGTGGAAGCGACGTTGCCGGCGGGGAACTCGCCTTACACGACCACCTACACCGTCTACGGCAGCGCTGACGTGATTGTGGAGAATTCCTTTGCGCCCGGCGTCGAGAATCTGCCCGAGTTGCCGCGCTTCGGCATGCAGATGACCCTGCCAGTCAGCTTCGACACGATCACCTGGTACGGCCGCGGCCCGCACGAAAACTATTGGGACCGCAACACCAGCGCCGCCGTCGGCATGTACCGCGGCACGGTGATGGAGCAGTTCCATCCCTATATTCGACCGCAGGAGAACGGCTACAAAACCGACGTGCGCTGGGTCGCGCTGACCAATTCCGACGGCATCGGCCTCGCTGCCTTAGGCCTGCCGCTGATTTCGACTGCCGCCGGCCACTTCACCTATGACGACTACGAGTACGGCCCGGAGAAAGACCAGCGTCATCCTACGGATTTACACAAGCGCAATCTGGTGACCTTCAACGTAGATTACAAGCAGATGGGCGTCGGCGGCGACGACAGCTGGGGCGCGCGCCCGCACGAGCAATACAGGCTGCCCGCGAGGCCCTATTCCTATTCGTTTCGGTTGAGGCCATTCTCCGCCAAGGACGAATCACCCGCCGAGCTCGCCAAGCAGCGCTTCCGCTAAGTGGCGCCATCTCGTTAGCCCTGATTTTTCTTGGCTAGTTTTCGTTTTTCGAGTTTCGAATTTCGCTTTTCGCGTACGTTGCCGCGCCAATGTCTTCCGTTGACCCGCGTTGTGCTACGCTATCAGGGGTCGATTCTCTGGAACACGGGGCTGTAGCTCAGATGGATAGAGCAGCGGTTTCCTAAACCGCGTGCCGGGAGTTCGAGTCTCCCCAGCCCCACCACAATTCTTCTTTCGGGTTGCTGAACAGCTTTGATTCGTTCGAGAGTTTGCCGGGATAACAGAGCGAGAATTCTTTTCAGGCCAGCGAGGCTACACTGGTCCTCGAAACTGATAGCATTCTTGGTTTGGCGGTTTCGGAAAGGACTCGTCCATGCTCATCGCTGAGAGGTTGCGCCAGCTCAGGGAAGACAAGAAATTAAGCCAAGGGGACATCGAGAAACGCACTGGTCTCAAACGTTGCTACATCTCGCGGGTCGAGAACGGTCACACGGTTCCGGCGCTGGAGACTCTGGAGAAGTGGGCAAGGGCATTAGAGCTACCGCTCTACGCACTTTTCTATGGCGTTGAGCACGCACCGGAGCATGGAGCTAAGAGTGCGGGGCCAGCCGGGATGACACCCTATGAGCGTCGCTGGGTGAGACTGCTGGCTCGGATGGATGAGCGGGGACGCCTGCTGCTCTTGCACGTGGCGCAGAGGATGGCCCGCAGATAGATGCCCTTCGCTGGTCTGCTCCCGGAAAACTGGTCCAGTTGAAATGTGACTCATCCGGTCTATCTTAGCCGCGAAAGGAGAACCGGGATGAGGAAGAGTCGTTTCACGGAG